>JAABUW010000414.1_pt1 | contig 85765 bp, 50 predicted proteins | sample 5560081 | NCBI WGS metagenome assembly JAABUW01 (sample SAMN10711882, study PRJNA513363) | rock metagenome | isolation source: Antarctica rocks | place: Antarctica: Victoria Land, Knobhead sud | reverse complement strand
CCATGGCCATGAATGGAATGCGCCATGGCCATAAGTGGAATGCGCCATGGCCATGAATGGAATGCGCCATGGCCATGAATGGAATAGGGCCATAGCCATAAGTGGGGCCATGCATGGGGGCCATATTGGTGGCGCATTCTAAATTTAGGCATTCTCACCAGCCAAAAACATTCTCAGGAGCGCTCATAGCGCTCGAGAGTCAGGACATAGTATCACCCCGCTCAACCCGGCTCAACCAGCTCACGAGCGCTCATAGCGCTTAGAGCCTGCCCTACACTTTTGTAGATATATATATTCTAAACGATTTTATTTTTATAATTTATTAAAAGTCTTATCGACGATTACCTTATCGTTAATACCGAGAGGATAGACTTTAATACGGTTATTACTAGGAAATTTAATTTACTAGTTATCGCGGAGGGGAATCTTTATTTATTTATTTTAAAAACCTTTTATAAAGCCCTTATTAATCTATAGATTAGAGAATTTATTAACTAGATTTAAAAGGCTCTTTATCTCTTTAGGATTATTAAAGACTATAATATTAATATAGAGTTTAATCTCCGAAGCTATTTTAGAGCTCGTTATAACTGGGTTTATTAAAATAACGAAACCTATATTAAGAATAATATTATTAACGAGGGCGGATAAACTAAAAGTTACTATAATAATAAAAGTAGTTATTTTCTTAATCTAGCTCGTCGACTTTTAGGTTATAGAATTTATTATTAAAAAGAGTATTTTATAACCTCGGTTAATATACTTCGCGGAAGACTTCGGCGAGGCCTAGTCTAGTATTAAAATAATTTACTTTAAAGACTCGGCGAAGTAAATATTTTCGTAACCGATTTTATAAAATATCCCTAGACGAAGCCTTCGTGGAATATGAATAATAGCGTCGGTTTTATTTTTAGTAAAAATATATCCGATTTTAAAATTAACGAGGTAAATATAGAGTATTAAATTTATTTAAATAGTAGGCTTAAAGATAAAGTCCCGGTTTAGTAAATTTATTAAAATATAGACTAGAATCCTAACTTTAATATATAGTAGAATAGTAAATACTTTACGAGTATAGATTAGGCGGTATATATATTATCTTTATTAATAAATCGTAATAGGGACGGTAATACTATAGTTTTTAATATATATTTTATTATTATAGATATCGATAACGATCTTTTCTAACCTAATAATATTATTATTAATAAGTATTTTCGTTTTTAAATTTATAATAAGATGAATTTCTCTTTTAATATAGTATAGTACTTTAATACTATTATCCTTAACGCTAGGGACGTAGATAGAGACGATAATATATTTATTAATTTTATAGATAGTAGAGTTAATATCTTTAATATATAGAGGTAAAGTTATTTTCTTAATTTATATATCGGGTAATTAAGATAAAATCTAAAGTTTATTAATTAAAATAATACTATACTCCATATTAATATAAACCTCTTTATCTTCTTTTTCTATAATTAAATCAAGTTTAATAAATATATAAACGTAGTTCTAACCCTAGAAAGCGAATCCTATATTAAGTATAATAACGTTTAATAAATCGGAATCAATAATTTTAACTACTATAATATTAACCTCGACGGGTATATTATAATAGAAGGTTTCTATAAATAGTCTCCTCGAAAATACTTATATAACTTAGTCTAGTTATAGTTATTAATAAATTAATTTATTTAAATAGAGAGAGATTATCGGCTAAAAAACTACTATTATTATAAATAAAAACTCGAAGGTTAATAGCCGAAATATTAATAATTTAAATAATTACTACTACCGTAAAGTAGCTACCGAAGGCTTTTATTATAATATTATTAAAACTACTAGTATTAACTTTACGGCCTCTAACCTTGGAAGGGTAAAGACCTCCTATTTATTTTAAACTAAATATCCTTTTTTAGCTCTAGTATTTATATAAATAATAATATTATAATAATAATACTACCTAGCGGATTTATAAAGGCCCGGAGTTTAACGGCTATATTTTAATAAACGAATATTAACTAGTTTTCGATATTATTAATTTTGATAAATTTAGTATATTAAATAATAATTTATACGTAGCTAGTAGGCTCTCGTCGAGTATAACTATTATATATAATATACTTCTTACTAGTTAGGTAAACTAGAGCTACTTTTATAACTTTTTTAAAATAATTAATAAAAATAATATATTACTCTTTAATACTATTTTTATTAATTTATAAACTGACTCTTTTAAAGTTTAATAATTTAATAATATATTAAACTAAAACCGTACTTCTAAATAAAGTATTAAAATTAATTCGAATAATTATAATACCTTTAATAATAGCGAGGTTATATATATATTCGATAAAAATAATAATATTTCTATAGTAGATATTTCAATTAATTATAACGACGTTATCTTTATTATATAATTTATTAAAATATAAATCGAAGTAGCCTAAATCGCTAGAGTTCTATTTATTATTATTAGGTATTTTATTATCGGTACCTAACGAGCTTAATAGACCCTATAAATTTTATAAACCCTATAATAATAATTACTAAATTATTATTTAAATAATTTTAGTAAAATATTATTAAAACTACTCCTACGTTATATTCTAGAAGTTAAAAATTATATCGATATTTTTATTAAGGCCGATTAGCTAGCTAAAAATACCTTCTTTAATTAACGTAACTAATATATATAAAGATCGGTAAGTACGTGAATTAGAAAAATCTAATAGTGTCGGTTCTAGTATTTAACTCCTAGTTAGGGTGTTATTTATAGACGGAGGAAAATATTATTAAATTTATAAACTAACTTCTATACCTTCTCGGAGCTTTTATATCTAAATTATAAAAGTATTTATAACTCTTCTAAAGGTAGGTAAATCCGTAGACTATTAATAAAAATATATAAATAACTCTACCGAAGTAACTCGATTAATTCGTTTAATAGGAGCTAGTACTCTATTAGAAAATAAATAACGATAGTATTTAATAATATAGTCGATTAAATAGCCGATAAACTCTAGTACTTTTTAATATATATAACCGTTAGTTTTAACGAAATCTAAAATCTAGTAAATTAATATAATTTAATTATTAAATAAACGGGGAAGTTACTATTATAAAACTAGTTTAGAAAACTTCGGTATCGACGGTATCGATTTTAATAAATTTTACTAGGATTAAATAAACTATTAAAGTAATATAAATTTAGAATTTTTATTAAGAAATCTTACTTCGATAGGTAAGAGCGAGGTACTCGTACTCGTATAAAATATTATACTAGAACTAGCCTAGTAAAGTAAAAGAGGTTATAGAAAATTTTAAATACTAATAAATTTAAAAAGTATATAGATATTTCTTATATTAATAACTCTTATTCTACGGAAGACTTCGGTAGGAGCTAGTAAAGATATAGAGTACTCGTATAAATAAGTAACTACTCTAGTTTATTCTATTAATAAAAGTATTAATAAATAGCGGAAGTCTTAATAGAGGAGCTTTTAATAAATTATTCGATTATTATTAATATCGAATAACACCGTTACTACTATATTATAATATAGTAGTATAGTATTTAATATATAGTAAAAGAGTTACTATTATTTAATACGAGGCCTATATATTTATAATAGTAGGCGTACTAACTCTATATAACCTAGTATATTAAATAATCGTAATATTATTCCTATCAAGGCGAGTCTTTAAGGAGTATTAAAAGAAAATTATAATATTAATAATTTTACTTCTATTTTACTTAGGGTTATTAAAGAGAATAATTTTATAAATCGTTAATTTATTATATTAAAGTAGTCGAACGCCCTAGATTTTAATATTATTTTAGTCTAGACTATTCTCGGCCGCTAGGTATATAATAAATATAAATATTCAAATAAATATAAATACTACTAGGTTAATAAGAATAGAATATATTATATATTATTAAATAAAGATACTACGGTTTAGTAGGGAGTTATTAAATTAGATAATTAAATAAAAAGGAATTACTAGCGAGAATAAAAAAGAGATAGGAGGATAAAAAAAGATATAAAAAAAGAAATAAAAAATAAAAATAAAAGAATAAACCTATACCGTTTAAATTAATACCGCCGCCGCTAATAAATTATATATATTCGTTATTTATTTATATATATATACCTCTTTTTATTTAACCGGTAGCCCCCCCTTTAATAAATATTCGAATCTTTATACTAGAAGTTAAAATATAGGCTAGAAAGATTTTAAAAAGAGTAAAGAAGTCTTTTTATTACTAACCCTCTTATTTTATTATACGCGGTTTTATTATTTTATTTTATCGCGGTAGTAATTTAATTAACGGCGATATAATTAAATTAATTAAATTAATTAAATTTAAATTATAATATCGCGATAAATCTAACTTAAAGGACGTAAAGAATAAATTATTAAATAAAGATTATATTATAAAAGATATTTAAAAGTAGAAAGATAACGAGTTCGAATATAAATAAAAAAAACTAGAGATTATACCTAAAATAAAATACTCGTTTATTTATTTTACTAGTTAATTTAGGTATAAAAAAAGAGATTTTTAAATAAAAAGTATTACTAGTTTTAAATATCTCTCGAATATTTTTATAAAAAGCTCGCTGGCGCTAATTAACTATATTTTAAATATATTATTTAATATTATAACTAGGAGGCTTATATTAATAACTAAAAATTATATTATCGATTTAATTAAATATAATAACGACGACGGCTAGGGCTACGGAGCGGACGAGGATCTAAATAATTTATATACTTTTATTAATAATTAAATTATTAAGAGATAAATAAACTAGGGTTATTTATTTCTACGAGTTATTTATAGATTTATATATTTAAGTTATTTTCTTACTTTATATTATTATAGATATTATCGTCCTCTTTTTTTTCTTCTTTTTAAATATTTATTTTACCTTTATAATTAATATTTAATTATCAGAAAATATTACTAGGATCTCTATAACTAGTTTATAATTTTATTATTAAATCTAGGAAATAGTTAAATCGCCCCTCGTTTATATATATTTAAATAATATTAAAGTACCGTTTTATCTAACTCTTTAAAATCAAGAATAATATCTCGATAAAGTTATAATTAGGTAAATAAAGAGGGAGGTATTCGAGTAAAATACCGGCGTTAATATATAGCCTAGCTAGAACTACGCTGCGGAACAGGGAAGGGAAGGGAAGGGAGCGGAAGGGAAGGGGCAGGGATTACCAGGGAAGGGAAGGGATTCCCTACTGTTCCCTTCCTCCCTGCTCTCCCTATAGGGCTGGCCATATATGCGCGTATGCATGCCCCATTGCTGCTCCCATGTGGCCCATATATGCCCCCATATATGGCCCATGTATGCGCGCATGCATGCCCCATTGCTGCCCCCATATATGGCCCATGTATGCGCCCATGTATGCCCCATTGCTGCCCCCGAATATGGCCATGTATGCGCGCATGCATGCCCCATTGCTGCTCCCATATGGCCCATGTATGCCCCCATATATGGCCATATATGCGCCCATGTATGCCCCATTGCTGCCCCCATATATGGCCCATGTATGCGCGCATGCATCCTCCATTAAGTGGTACAAAGATTAGGACAATTAGGAAAGCGGTTAAGAAACGCCAAGCCTTATACCTAATTTGGACTAGCCTCTTGGCATTAGCTATATATAGCATATAGGGGTAAGAATGGGCCATATTTTAAAGCAGTAATGGGCTCATACATGGGCCATATATGAGAGCATCAATGGGGCATGCATGCGCGCATACATGGGCCATATATGGGGGCATACATGGGCCACATGGGAGCAGCAATGGGGCATGTATGCGCGCATATATGGGCCATATGGGAGCAGCAATGGGGCATGCATGCGCGCATACATGGCCATATATGGGAGCAGCCCTATAGGGAGAGTAGGGAGGAAGGGAATAGCAGGGAATCCCTTCCCTTCCCTGGACCAGGGAAGGGAATAGCCTCGGGCCTATCCCTACCCTATTCCGTAGCGTAGCTAGAACTAGATTATAATAAATATTAATATTATTATAGATTATTATTAAAAGTATATTATTATCTTCGAAACGGCCGTAACGAGGGAGGATATTATATTCGATAAAATTATTAAATATCGCCACCGTAATTAAGTTTTAATAGATAATTTAGTCGAGGTAACTATTAATAATATATATAAATAAAAGACTCTACCTCCTACTCCTATATAAACTTTAGATAATTAATAATATAATATTAATAAAGGCTTAGCTATATTTCCTATTATTTATTAAAGTTAATTATATCGACGTTATATATAAAAACTCGGAATATATTAATATATTTATAGGTAGTACTTTTATTTAGAAAGATTAATTAATTAATTTATTATTTTATTAACTTTACGAACTAAATAGTCCTTAAGGCCTAATTACGTTTATAAATAATTTTATATTAAATCTTCCTACTCTAGCCTAGGCGGTAAAGATATTATTAAATAATACTTTTATTAATAGTAATATTATACTCGTTTAATAAGAAGTAGGTTATTTTATTTAAATAAATTATCGGCTATTTAAAAAGATAATATAGAAGTTTATATTTTAAGAGTTTATTAATCTTCCTAGGCCGCCCCCCTAGATTTTTACTCGGTATAAAAATAATATTATAAAGTCTTTATATTATTATTATTCTTTATAGCGTATATAGGCTTATATTATAGAGGCCGGCGGCGATATTATCGATATTATATCCTAGCTCGAATTTATATTAAATAAAGGCGCGAATAGGCTTTAAAACGGCGGCGATTATAATAGTAATAAATAGGGAGCGGTAGTAAGGTAAACCTATAATAAGATAAGGCCTTATAATATTTAAATAGTTTTAAATTTAACTATTTAAGGTAGATCTATAGTATATTTACGTTTATATCCTATTCTACTCGACTTTAGTGGTTGGCCCACCTAAAATTTGGTGCGCGGGCCATCCGTTTAGCGTCGGCGTCAATGGTTCCGCAAAATTCTGTACAATCTACGCGAGAGTCTGCAATACTTGAAGAATGGGCGGTAATCATTCCCCCGATGTGACATTAGTTAATGAGCTGTGCCTTCGAACTTTCTATATAAGAGACTACTTTATGGCTGAAGTCTTCTGTAGTGGCTATAGTTCCAAACGCTACGACCTAACCCAATCGCTACCTAGATCGATCCGTTTTCCTCCCCATGCGAAGATCATCTTTCGCCTTCCACCACACTCTGTTTTCATTCCGCCTCCTCCTCTTCTTCCTCCTCTTCCTCGATCTCCTCTTCTCCATCCTCTTCATCGGCATCCATGCCCGCCGTTGCCTGCTCGTTCTCAGAATCCTTGCTTCCAATACCTTTCAATTCGCGTTTGAGGTCATCGGCGCAAAACATCTTACACAACGTCGTCATATCATCATAGACCGTCTGTCGTTGGCTTGATCCGGGAATATAGATCGTATTGCCGATATTAAAAGTCAGCGAGTAGAGGATGTTACGGGCATCCCAGTCATCTTCGGGCGGTGATACGGGAAAGCGGGATTTGTATTCCCTGATGTATGTCTTGTTGCTTAGACGGTGCCGAGGTGCCCTCCAATTACCAGTGTCGTACTCATTGTGACCATAGAATGAACAGACATCGAAAACAAATGCATCCCCTGTTCTCTGATCCAAAGCAGTATTGCCTCAGACTGTTAGAAAAGAGATCATTAATTGAGTGGAACCTTCTCTTACCGTCCCAGCAGTCACCGTGAATAAGGCACGGTTTGAGAACCCGTCCCTCTGACTGCAGCGGTAGAAGAAGTCGAGGAACAACTTTCTCTAGCGTGAGCTTGCACACAACGTCAAATTCAGGCCACTGAAGAATTGGCTTTGCCAAGTTCATCACATGTCCAAGGTGTCCGGTATAGAGAGTGCACCATGAGTCTTCCCAGGTATCGACTGCTTGAGCGATCTTGGCGTGACAGGTAACCATATGAAAGCCAAATTTTCCGGTAGGAGACACAGATTCCTTGTGTAGATTGGCCAATGCTGCCGCAAGCTTTGTAGGACTTGCTGGCTGTTTGAGACTTAGCCTCGAGACGTTGACACGAGAAAAGGATTTAACTGCTTCAATTTGTATGATAGGCAAATGGAACACTTCTGGACAGCCACTGGGGGCCAAATGGCGGCAGGAAAAGAAAACTGGCGAGGTTGTTGTATGCCAGTGTATATCTGACCACTGCAGAGCTCAAAGCACGTACCTGCTTACCAACATCTCGAAATTCTGCAAGAAGAAAGTAGGTTTCAGGATCCTCCCGGGTGTACTTCCCCCAGGCATAAGGTTCTGGCACGAAGCCAGGAGAGACAGCGTAGATAGCTTTCAGAGACTCAAATTCGCCCTGACACATATGCTTCCCTGTGGTACCCAATGTAACAACCTGAAGGATTGGTATCAGCTGTTGCATATGCCGTCGTTGCGAGGTGATCCAACCTTGAGGAAATAATTTCTCTCTTCGCCGGAGGGCAATTCGACGATGACTTTTGCGGTCTTGCCCCACAGTGACATGCCATAATTCTGCGCATGTACGATTTTTGTTCCAAGTACAGGAAAAGCTGACAGCTGTCAGTAAAGTCAATGCTACACATGTAAATTCAACCTTACAGGCCCTCACGCTCTCATCAACATCGTAGTTTCCACGAGGCTGAGGTGGCAGGATGGGTTCAGAGGGCGTCTGCTCAACCTCTCGCGGGGCTTCACTGATCTTGATGTTAGAGATCGAGTTGGTGACCTCCGTCCTAGACATCATCCTCGTAGAAGCCATGTATAGCTCGAAGCCATATATAGCTCAAGGAGACTGAATCTTGACAGCAATAATAATCAAAAGGTACCAATTCCAATAAGTCAGGAGTGTGATGAAGCAGCTGCTATATATATCCCCAATGTCAAAACTTCAACATGAACGGCAACTCTGCATGTGTTGTATATGTCTGAAAGGAGGGCGGGGGCATGCGGAATGTAGTTGTGGTGAGGCTCTGCTGGCGGGGTAGGTGCCAGGCCGCGCCGACGATTCAAGAAGGATCGGCCTTGCCTCGCCTGGTCCCGTCATGAGCATCGATTTAACCATCATTCTGGGAATCTTCTGGAGACGGTACAAGCTTCGATGGCCTGTGAAAGTACAAGGCTGGCGCTGGCCCCCTATCCTCACTGCCTTTCGTCTCATCTTATTCGGGTTGATTCCTGTTGGCAGCAAGCGCTCAGTCGGATAGGATACCTGATGTCGTCTTGACCGCCAGCAGCATGGTCAGTGCCCTTCAGATCCTATCACCATTGACACAAGCTCCGCGCTCAGCGCTCCACTAACACAATGCTCACGAAGTAGCTGCGGAAGATTGGCTTGCACCCTCATCGCGCTTACGATAGCGGCGGTCCCGCTTCCGGTGAACCTTCTGCTGGACAAGGGCTCGGCCTCGAAGGGGCACCATCACCATCCTCGGAATCAGATTCTCAACATGGACAGCGTGTAAGAGCTCAATCCTCAGTCGGATTTCCCATCGATACCTCCCAGCGCATTTCCAAAACATCCTTTCAGCGCAGAAGCGGAGGAGATTTACTCCGCAGCCCATCAAACGCGAATTCCACCTTTCCTAGCACAGAGAACGTGTCACAAGCAGGAATCCAATCATCTGACCCTCTGGGGCTTCATCTGGTCTGCGACAACTCTCATCCCAGTGGGGATATCATATTCGTACATGGGTTGGGAGGTACGGCGAGAAAAACGTGGTCTTGGGATAGAAATGTGGATTACTTCTGGCCCGTGTGGTTGGCTGAAGAAGATGGATTATCGTCATACAGGATATTCACCTACGGGTACAACTCCAATTTTAAGGGCGCTGGAACCAATCTCAACATCATCGACTTTGCTAAGGACCTTCTGTTTCAGATGCTAGTCTTCTCCGACGGGCTCGGGGAGGACCGCGTACCTGTTGGCCGGCAGCCCCTCATATTCGTCGCGCATTCTATGGGAGGCTTGGTGGTGAAAAAGGCATATGTGCTTGGAAAGCATGACAGCCGATATGCCCATATTATTTCAAAGATACATGGAATCATGTTCCTTGCCACGCCACATAGAGGTGCACATTACGCGAAGATTCTTAATAACATTCTGTCGACAGCACCACTTGGCGCGCCGCCAAAGGCTTATATTGAGGACCTGGATACACACTCACGAACTCTACAAGACATAAATGAACAATTCCGAACCTTATGCGCCGACCTGTCCTTAGTCTCCTTCTTTGAGACCCTTAAAACAAGCTTTGGCATAACGAAGTCCCTCATTGTTGAGAAAGAATCGGGAGTTTTGGGGTATCCTCAAGAAACATCAAATCCTCTGAATGCAGATCATCATACCATCTGCAAGTTCAAAAGTCGGGAGGATGGAAATTACATCAGTGTTAAGGGCATGCTCAAGTTGTGGGCATCGAAACTATTTCAGCTACGTGCTCCAAGTAAGTACCACGCACAGCGTTTTCTTGTCATGTCTACCTTTCAAAGTATTGTCAAACCAAAAGCCCACTCTATGACCTGTCATCTGTATTGGGCAGGAGTTCCCGGTCCATTCCTGTCGACAGAGCAAATTTTGCAAGACCTACTACCTCTAGTAGGAAGTGGTCTTGAGCACGGTCCCTCTGATTAGCAGCTCTTATGAGACCATTGCTCATGCAACAGACACTGAGTCGACACGTCCGCTGAGCGATCGGAGACCTGTCGCTGCTGTTCACGTGGGCGCTGACGACGTCCCTTGGGACGAAGTAGTTTCTAAAGAATTCACACTCTACGGTCCTTGTTCATGTGATCGCGGTCTTACAAGACAAGTCTGTTAGGCTTGCTTTGGCGTGGTCGATGTTCACTCCGGGTTTGATCTTTTTCATTGAACGAAACTATCGGGAGCAGCTCCAGCCGACCTGTTCCCTGACATTGCACTCAACCCAGCTTCTATCATTCTTCGTCATCTGAAGCACGATCTCTTAAGCCTACGTTTCAGATTTCCCATTCACAGCGACGGAGCCGTCCCCGTCAATAGATCAACCCTACCTTATCTCTCCTATTCAAAACCTTTATCCTCTTGTCCATACATCTTTATCATCTGCGTCAATCTTAGCTCCCTAAATGATCGTTAAGCTGATTTCACGGAAGGGCCGACATCCCATGCACGGAGGACCAGCAGCACATTTGGCTTGTTTAAGAGCATAGAAGCCATACTGGGTGTACGAGAACGTGCCGCAGATGAGTTCAAGACTTTCCGCAGTAGGGCAATGAGCGGAACCTGCGAATGGATCACGCACAAAACAACCTTCTTGAATTGGATTGAAGGACGTGAGGCCTCTCCGAGTCCCAGCATCTTTTGGCTCATCGGCCTTCCTGCTATGGGCAAAACAGTGCTCGCCAGTTACGTCGTCGACTATCTTCTATCCAATGGTATGAGTAAAGACTGTCAGTATCACTTTTTCTCTACTGGTCATCAGAACAAACGGACAGCAGCGTATTGCCTTCGCTCCATCGCCTCTCAGCTTGCATTCGCAAACGAAGAATTCAGGGAAAAGCTCTTTACCCTACGAGAAGAAACGGGAATTTCGTTCAGCTCACAGGATCAAAACTTCAGCGTTATATGGGACAAAATATTCGAAGGAATAATCTTTAAGATGAAGAACGTAGAGCCTTTGTATTGGGTGTTGGACGCTTTCGATGAGGCGGACGTGCCGTCAATGCTGATCAGCAGTCTTATGAGAATTCGTTCATTGACACCTATCAGAATACTCATTACCAGCAGACCGACAAGGATACCATCTGGGCCTGCAACGTGTGGATCCTCGATCAACACCTACTTCCTGTCCGAAGATGACACGAGTGGAGATATTCGAGCATATGTTCGAAATGCCGTCCGTGAAGCTTTACCGGACGATGAACCACAGATTCGGGACGACATCATCGAGCAGGTTCTGTCAAAAGCCGGAGGCTCCTTCCTTTGGGTCAAATTGGCCCTCGAGACACTGCATCATAATTGGCATACGCAGGATGACATCCACTATGCCTTGACAGAAATGCCAAAAGGGATGGAGCACATGTATATCCGAATGCTAGAAAAGATCGAGACTCAGTCTCCTAGGTTACAGCTTATGGCTAAGAGTATATTAACTTGGACGGCCTGCTGCTGGAGGCCTCTTGCCCTCACCGAATTGCAGACAGCATTAGAACCTGAGTTCTCAGGGTTTGTAAGATTACAGGAGACAATTATTCAAATCTGCGGTAATTTCATTTCCGTGGATAATGATAAGGTATCCTTGATACATATGACGGCTCGCCAATTTCTTCTCAGTACTCGGGATGGTGTACCAGCATTCATTGACTCTGGGTCTGGTCACGAGCGTATTGCAACTGTTTGCTTGAGACATCTCTCTGACGAGAAATGGAAACGCATTTTCAAAACTGTCGAGACCTCCAGGTCACCCAAAAAGAATCGGCTACTGCTTGCCGAAAAAGGGAATCCGTTCCTCGGCTACTCAGTATGCTATTACGCTTACCATGTCTCTCAGTCATCCCCAGATTCGGAGCAATTACCAGCTATTCTTAAAAACTTCTTCATGAGATACTGCCTTTCCTGGATAGAGGCCATTGCATTATCAAGCAACCTTAGATACCTCACTCGATCGGCTCAATTCTTGAAGGCCTACGCGAAGAGGTTGTCACGCAGACCGAAGTTGAATGATGTCCACTCTCCTTTGACTCTCAAAGATCATGACAGCGATAGCTCAAAAACTATAAATCTATGGGCAATCGACTTCATTCGTATAGTTGGAAAGTTCGGACCTAATTTGATTCAAAGCCCATCATCAGTGTACCGACTTATTCCCCCGTTCTGCCCTCCTTCATCAATGATAGGCACCTTTTACAGTCCACAAGAGAGAGCTATCTCTGTGACTGGATTGCTTTCGGAAGGGTGGGACGATTGCCTCGCGAGTGTGAATGTTGGGAAGGAAGCGGCATCAAAAGTCCTTGCCACGGACACATTCTTTCTGATATTGATCAGTAGTGGGACTGTTGCTGTATGGTATGCTGAGACCTGCGAAGAAGCGCGAAGGATCCAACATGGGGAGTATATCTCATTCATGGAAATGAATAGGTCTCATGCCCTACTGGCGACGGCAGGCAGCGAAAGCTATCGAATATGGGACATCCTATCCGGCAAACAGCTGTACCGGCTTGAGAAAACAAATTGGGCTCTCACTATGGCGATAGCTTTTGGTAACGCTGGGTCCGAATTGATTGTCGGCCTTGATGATTGTTCAGTAACTTGCTATGACCTCGAAACATCACGACAGACCTGGCAATTTTCTGTCCCTGTCTCGAAATACCATGGGTGTCCCCTTATTATGACGATCAGCCCAGACTTGACCAAGGTTGCAGTGGCCTGGCGGGGGAAGCTCCCTGTAGTGTGGGACCTGTTCGCGGCCGAGACTCAGGGACCTCTACAATGCAGAGCTCGGAATAGCACAGACGCGCTATTCTCTCCCTTGACGATGCAGTGGCAAGCCGACGCAAACTCAATCCTCATTCTTTGTCATAATACGAAACTCGTCGAGTGGCACATTTACGAGGAGGAGCAGCACGAGTTCGATCATGTCATGCCTCACGAGATGACTGTTAGCCAGGACGGTAACTTCTTGCTCACTAGTGACCACAAGGGCACTATCAGCGTCTTCACCTTTCCACGGCTTAGTCTCATATACCAATTGATCAACGAGAACGAGTTTATCGAAAATCTAGCGTTTAGTCCTGATGGTCAGCGCTTTTACGATATACGTGGTTCGATCTGTAATATATGGGAGCCCGACGCCCTTGTAAGGCCTGACGATTATGAACTCGAAGATCGAGGAAGCTCTATAGCGACTGAGCCCGTGATAACACACGATGAGAGCAGCCAGACTCATGTCACCGCATTGGCCTATAGCTCTGGGGATAAATTTTACTGCGCTGGCCGTGAGGACGGTACTGTCTGTATTCACGACGCCATCAATGGCAAGAAAGTGCGTAAAGTATCCGCACATTCTTCTCACAGCTCGATCAAAATACTTGCGTGGTCTTCTTACTCCGACAAATACATAGTATCTGGCGATGACTCTGGCCGGATCATAGCGAAAAGGGTGGAATTGAAAGGAAACAACGCATTTGGCGTTTTTCCGATCCTCGACTTTCGAGTAGATGAGCCAGTGCAGCAATTCTTATTCCATGATTCCGAAAAATTGCTTCTTATTTCGACAGCCTCCGCTGACAGGATTTGGGATCTCAAGTCGAAAAAAGTCTCGTGTTGTCGACAATGGAACTCAAGCCAAGGCAGGAGATGGATCCAGCACCCCTTTAAATGTGAACTCTTGATATGGATCGATCCTTCTGCGGTTCATACCTATAGCTGGAAGGTATTGGAGCATGCAGATTCAATGGATGCACCGCCGGTGGAGCCCGGTCCCCCAAGCCCCACCGCATCCCACGGCAACGTCGTTCATTGGGTTGCCTTGACCAACAATAAGGAGTACATCGTCTACCTATCTGGCGCTGGCCACACAGACACACAATTAATAAGCGGCCTGCATCTCGAATTGCTCTCTACTTCTGACCTCGAGATTCAGCATCCGCACTCACTGACTAGTGATTGTATGACAGAGCTAGCGGCTCAAATCAAGCGCTTGATAGGCACTTATCGAGATCGGATTGTCTTCCTTGACCACGACTATTGGCTCTGTACTTGGAGGATCGACACTGGCCTCGACGATGTGAAGAGACATTTTTTCTTGCCGAAGGACTGGCTTAATCACAACACGCTGCATATGGCTACATTGAATGCACATGGAACGTTTTTCTGCCCAAAGCACGGAGATGTAGCCATTGTGAGACATGGAATGCGGTTCTGAACACGCACGAGGCACGGAAGTAGGATGGCTTAGGTCGCGTCGTGTGGAGATATCGCGTCAGACCGTCCTCGCCTTAATGTACCCTTCCAGCTCGCTTGGCTAGATACAGTATCGCTCAAGTGTTCTATCGGAGGTACCATCACGGTGGAAATCACTATGATTGAAAGCGACGCACGCATGGTTGAGGGTAAGCAGCATGATACTTTGCGGACAATGAGACGAAATTCACTTACATAGTCCAACAGAAAAGCAGGTTCTCACATTCTCTCTTTGGGGCTATCAGAAGAGCCCTGCAAAGAGTAAGATATTTCGCCATGTTTCGTGACTGATCGTGGCCCTATACAATTATATAATCACGCACCGCACTGCACAGCTTGTAGATGTTTATGTCCGGCGCCACATGATCTTCCCAGTTCAAAATTTTCACCACTCATGCTCCCGCTCCTGATTCCTTCTGCTCATCTTCGATTCAAATGCTGCTTACAACTCCCATCTCTCCCTTTTTTGGCTCAAGCACTTTCTTCCTAAGATCTGATAGACCAGTCTGATTTCAATGTCCAAAAAAAAAGCCAGCGAAGGCGCAAATGAATAAGGGTAAAGGGGTGTTCGACTTATTTGGGCGCGGCGCGGATGTTCTGTTTACTGGTATGAACGCGTCTGATGTCAAGGACCGACGCCAAGCAGACATCGACGCATATGCTGCCCTCGTTCGAGTTCAGTCGAATTGCTAGATTTCTAGCTTTGGCACATATGTTGCTTATTTTGTATGAGAATTTTCTTTTTTAGTTGAAAGTAAACCTCTTTAGCTTGCTCTGGACACGGTCTTTACGTCCGATTCTAGATGGTCTTGCGCCATGCTAGGGGTACCGTAGTAGGAACCCTCATACGCGCAGATAGCATTGTTAGAGATTGGCCTATAGATATATAATGAAGGTGCTAGGACTAAGATATCAATGCGATGGAGAAGAAGTTCTTAGAGATGCGCCAAGCCAGTACCACAAATACTTATGCAGCCATGATTCAATGTACGCCATGACAGGGTACTTGAAAGACCGCCTAAATTGAGCCGGCCCTCGGGCGCCGAGGGCGCCTTCCCGCGTCTCCGCGTCTAAATTTCGCTGAAGCTCCCGAGGAAGCTACAGCCTGAGGTATTCTCCACCGGTTCAATGAACGATATCTGGCCTTACTTCTAATTTCCGCGCTCCCCTCTCCGCGTCTACGAAGCTCTCCGTACATATTACCTAACCGAAAATTTTCACAGGCGGCAAGAACATCGCTCCTCGCAAGATGGTCAAATCCACGCAGATAGCCAGGATAGATGGTGTGTTCTATGGGCAAAACTTCCCTCTCTGCAGCAAATAATGAATGTACAGGCCTCATGCTTGCAGCGTCGGTCGACGACGAATCGGTACACAGGTCCCGCACCACTAGCCTTTGCGGGGATTAACTGTTCACCAGACAGAAGCAGAACTCTCAGAGCCCAAGTCGAATGCAAAGATGGTCATACGGCGCCTCAATCGCAACTCAGAGCCTCAAGCAAGCATAGAAGCTGGCAAATACACCCTCCAGTGCGTTTCCTCCTCCCCAGACGCTCGTGTCTTGCCCTGACTCGCTCTTCCCGCTACAGCTACCTAATACAAGACCAACTCTGCTTCCTCACCATCTGCGACAAGTCCTACCCCCGCAAGCTAGCCTTCACCTATCTCTCAGATCTCGCCACAGAATTCACAACCACCTACTCCTCCCAACAATACCTTTCACCGACCTGTCGCCCCTATGCGTTTGTAGAATTCGACACTTTCATGCAGCGAACGAAGAAAACGTACCAAGACAGTCGGGCTTCGCAGAATCTGGACAAGCTGAACGATGAGCTACGGGATGTGACCAAGGTTATGACGAAGAACATTGAAGATCTACTATACAGAGGAGACAGTCTAGAGAGGATGGGGGAGATGTCTGGGAGACTGAGGGAGGACAGCAAGAAGTACAGGCGAGCGGCTGTAAGGATAAATTGGGAACTGCTGCTGAAGCAGTATGGCCCGTTTGCGGGGGTTGGTTTCATCATGATTGTACTAATTTGGTGGAGGTTCTTCTGATACCCAAACGCGGCCACTGTCGAGGCCAGTAGTCATTCAATTTTCTGCTCCCTCATTCGTAGAAATCGCCCAGCACCGCTGAACGCCGATAATAAGATGTTTGCTGACAACGACCGAGACCTCGGTTGAGGTCCTTCTGGACCCAGGAGCAAGGCTCATGCCTGCATCAATCACGAAATTTCCATTCCACTATCTCCTCTCCATTTCTCCACCCCACCTTCATCCTAACCTTATCCTCAGTTTTCTCGCTGACACCCTTCATACTCCAAATCCGCCTGAGGCTGTCCGTCATCGCCTCAACTCGCTGTTCCAAGTCTCTAGCTTCGTCCGCACACTCCTCCTTCGCTGCACACGCTGCCTCATACTCTGTCACGAGCTTCTTGCGCTCTGCTTGTAGTTCTCCGAACTTCGCCATCGTTTTCACTCCGAATCTGTCGATTCTTTCAAGAATGTTGTCGGCTTGCTTTAGCTTGTATGCCGTGATAAATTTCTCAAAGTCTCGCGTTGGTGTCAGCTCTGCCCCTGCATCTTCGTTCTTCATTGTCAAGAGGCGGCGCGCAAGGGCTTTGGCGAGTCGGCTATGAAGGCGCCAAGTGCGGACGCCGAAATGTATTTCTTTAGTGACTGCTTTAATCCGACCGGTTGCTGACTCCAGGAGGAGATTAAGTCTATTGATTTCTTGACGGGCGGCTTATGCTTTGTCGCGCAATTCGCATGCGAGAGATTTCATGGTAAGAAAGCGGCTGTCCACTGTATTCAATGGCTCAATGACATCAAGGCTTGCGGCGTTGATAGCCTCGCTTATGAGGCGACGAAGAGAGGAATACTGGGTAGACATGTTGATGTGAGAGTCCGGTATATCGATTGTATAGGCGGTATTCCGGGTAGACGAAGGCACTTGATAGAGGACCGGAGGCTGCAAGGTTGGGAGGGAACCGGAGGTTTTTATATTTGTGTATAAGCTAGCGGGACGCTTAGTGGCAAAACATGGGATTATTTTTCACTCTTGGCCGATCTAATGTAGTTATCACTAGGCTCTCGGACCCTTCCATGCTCTACTTGCCTGTGTGTAGATCTATTTGCTTCCTTGTGTCTTCTCCAGACCTACAACATTACTGCTTTTATTCCTCAATACTGTCCGCCAGATAGCTTTTTCAAAGTCTGAAGTACTCATATTCGCGTTCTTTATGCTCCCTCAACGTTGGATGAGAATGAAATCAACACAAAGTGAATTGCTAGAAGATAAGCTCGCGACCACTGGACCCTTTGAAAAGGTACCTTTCAAAAATTATGTGATTATACAACAGGCTAATTATTCGAATTCATGTATTATGATTCAATTTCTGGGTGTCCCGTACATATAAAGATTACTACCCGACTTCTCTACTGTGATCCTGAGTCAATTTAGTGCCTCACCCTAGACAGTTGGCCGAACCAATATCTTCATGCATGCGTTTGATTTCATCATCAAGTTCTGAAGATACACTGCCCCTTTCTCCCCTTCATTCCTCCCATTGCTATTCGTAGTCTCCCCATTCATCTTCGTCACCACTGTCTAATGTAATATCCACTCCGCTAGCTCCCAAACCAGCCTGATTGTTCATCTTAGTCTTCAAAGTGCCCAACTTTGCTTTTACCTTCTTCCACTGTCTTTTCAAGTCCGCAAACTGCCTTTCTACCCTCTCCATCGCCTCAGAGATTTCAGCCTGCTCCTTTTCCTTTAGACTCACAAAATCTTCGGCTGTCTTCACCTCATTCCTCATGTTCTCGATATCACGCAGCCTCAATTCGAGACGAGTCTGATCAGATATGTACTCCTCAGAATCTTGAAGTAGTGAGCCAGTACTCATAATCTGTTTGCCTAACGCACTCAGACGATAAAAATTCTCTCTGCATTCACTGAGATGTACGATTAGTTGGCTTTTGCAGGCGGTGCTACTCTCTAAGGCTTTGCTGTGGTTCGTGATAGTCTTGGCAAAAAGCGAGCGTGTGAATATAAGTGAGTCCGATTTGAATTTGCAAAATGTGATGAAAAGATGGAATTGTTGGTGGGCCGTGATCAGCATTGGTCGAGCATCTTCGTCAATGGACTCGAGTATCGTCACACCCTCGAGCATTACGAGAATGTCAGCCGCGAGTTCCATGCCTTCCTTGTAGGTAGGTACCTTTCGAGGCATGGTCTTTGAGGCAGCTGGTCTAGTATCGAGCGGAATCAGCCATTTGATCTTCGGGTTGAGGTCCCTGGGTGTTGAAGATGCCATGATAGATGTTGGTGTAGATGGTAGGTGGTAGAGAGAGAATTCGCTAGAATGCTAAATTTTGGAGCCTTCGTACAGATAGTACTAGTTTATTGCAAAATGACAACACAACACCTCTATAAAAGTGTCCACAAGTCGCTTCACTCTGGCTTTGTGTCGTTTTTGACAAGGGAAACACCTAAAACCTTTGGCCTAGCGTAGTAAATTACTATTGACAAAGGCGATCGTCCAAAAAGATCGTGTAAAGATAAGTGTCCAAATAGGCTTGCATGATGTGCTGAAAGCCTTCTAACGTGGGTGAAATTGTATCCAATACACGAAAACAAGAGCCATTGCCCCTGAACACTATTGAATTCTGCAGCAACGTATCTCACAATACACTGCTCTTTGTCTCCCTTACTCCCCGATCCCTTCTTGACATTTCTCCCATACGTCTTCCTCTTCACTATCCGCATCTCCTATATCATTCACAGTGTCCGCACCGACAGCTTCCTGACCAGCCTCGTTGGTAATCCTAGTCAACAAAGCACCCAATATCGCCCTAATCTTCTTCTCCTCTCGAATCAGACCGACCAGACCCTCGAAGTCCTTAACCTTGGACTTCATTTCCTCAACATCCTTCTCCCTCATAACCACCATCACGTTGGCCCACTCCAACTTATCCTCCATATCATCAACCGCACACTCCAAGACCGGGAGGCCGCGCACTTCCATTTAGGGTACGCGTTGTTGATCAGGATAGAGATCGTATGTGCTGCGCAACTCACCGCGTTGACGATAGCGGGCTAATTCACTGGCATTCGTGGACAACTGCGTTGAGAAGTTTTCTTTATCGAGCTGCGCTTTGTGGTGTATCTTTATGGCTTCACGAAGGGAGAAGGATGTGTGAGTTGACGACTTTATAATGGCTGTGTGAAGATTCTGAAAGGCTTCGATTTGTTCAATGGCGGTAATCAAGTTTCTTCGTAGCTTTTCCCGAGAGATAGGAGGATAGTGGCCGCGTCAAGGAGCGTTAGGATATCGGCTGCCAAATCGGTGGCTTTCTGGCAAGACGCCATTTTCGAAGCTTGTGGGAGGAGTAAAGAGTGTGGAGGACGGTTGACAAATTTTGGGGAAAATCTGAGGATGTTGCATGATCAGCGGAATGATTCCTTAACAGTCTGTTGTACGACACATGGATGAAACTGCGCCTCGGAGAATATGCAATAGCAAGGGCGGATCATCGAAGGCGTCTGCCGTACTCCAAGCAGCACATGCGTGGATTGAATCGCTCAAGCCTTGGATCAGAAAACCTCCAAGCGGACAGTTCCCTACACATGATGAGTCAAATCAGGCGAATATTGTGATATGAGAGCTATAACGAAGCACAAAGTGAGCTGCATCCATGCTCGATGCCACATTATCATGGATTGCTACCGCTAAAACGACTAGAAAAATGGGCTGATGGCTCTATTTTCGTTTCTTCGCGCTCCCCTTCTCCGTCCCAGACACTTTGCTCGCACTCGGCACAACGTTCTCCTTGCTCGTAGGCGGTGCAGCTAATGACTTACTACCAACCTTTTCCTCCACAGGCTCATCATCGCCGCCCTGCCCGAATTCATTGACACGCGAGAAGTCTACCTTATAAGCATAGCTCTGATACAGATAAATGAAGAAGATGAAATCGTCGCGAAGCGTAGCCAGGCGGTGGAGTGTCGGCATTTTAATGGTGAAAGCGAATAGGTCATCGATGAAAGTGTTGAGCGTCTTGTACATCATTGTTCTGCCGGGCATGTGTGCGACGCTCTAGTCATCGAGTCAGTGCTTCAAAATTTAGGGTTTGAATATGGGGGGAAAATCTGCTGACCTTCAAGCGATAATTGATATACAAACTCGGCACCATCATCAAGAACCCATAAGCGTACACACTGCCCACCAAAGTAGTAATGACAAAGCTGTACCAGCTCTTGTGCGTGTCATAAACCAGACTATAAACTGCATACGCGCCTAGCAGTGGAATAGCCACCAGGTAAAGATATCGGAAGGCAATCTCATCGTATTCTTTCGTCTTCTCCTCGGTCTCGGACAGTTTGTGCTTATCCTCGAATGTGATTTTGTACGGTAGGAACGACCCTTGCTCAGCAGGCCGAACGCGCACGTCTACTGTCTTGGTGATCTTCCATGCCTCGAGCAGGATGCCCATGCCTTGGCCTAGTAGAATCATCCAAGACGTGCCTTCACTGTTATCCATAAGATACAAGAAGATTACCGTTTGCATAAACACATTCGCCAGAATGGTCCGGACGGATATACCAACGTTGTCCTTCTTGTTGCGCCAGTGGGAGATATCGCTCTTGAACGCTAGAGCTTCGAAGATCATGTGCAAGACACTGACAATCGCGGTCGTTGAGAGCAAGTAGACGTTGGTATCAAGAAGCACACGCTTGAACTCTTCGAACTCGCTGCCGTCTCCACCTGCGGGCATCGGTCCTCCGCTAGCTGCTTGCCGTCGGTTCTGTTTCATGCCTTCATCAATGCTGGCATAGATAGTCATCTTCCAGTTGTTCATGTTGGTTAGGGTAATATGGAGTGGTAGCTCTTTGACGGTGGAGTTGAGCTCGGTCATGTGGTCTCGCAGCTGCCAGAATGTGTTCAAGAACAGGATGGGATAGTACCAGCCATTCTGACCAGAAGCATCTCGTGCTCCAGTGCTCTCAAGCTGCACATGCTGTCGGACAGCTGGGTGCATTGTTGTGTAGGGTTGGACCCCCGAGTCTGGGATGAATGCCATGGTGAAGTTGGGGTGATAGTATGATCCAAAGCGTGACTCAGGGACTTCTTCCATAATATCCGTCTCGTTTGTGCCAGCCAAGAGAGACTTCGTCTTCTTGACCTTCTTTTTCGGCATGATGTTGTTCAGCGGGCGCGAGAAATGATACGCTTTCGCTGCATCATAGCCGCTTGCAGTCGGGTCCAAAGTCTCTCCATGCTTGCCAATATAGAAATGTGCCCATAATGTGCCGTTGTTCTGCACTTCTGCAGGAAGCTTGAAAGTTGTGTCGATTTGACGAGTATCCTTCCAATCTCCAAGTTTCAAATCCTCTTCTTTCAGTACCAAAGTAGCCGCATCCACTTTGCTCAAAGCCGGCATAGCCACAGAGGGCGAGACATAGATTGAGATGTCGAGACTGCTGTTCATGGGCCATATTGGCGCAATGTTCTGGGGAACGGGATTATAGTTGACTATGGCTTCAATGGGTCGTTCATCGAATGTCGGTATGGGGCCATAGGCTGATGGCGTACCTGGGGTGGATGCTGCTGGAGCCTTATTCTTTGGGCCAAAAAGTTGGATCGCAGCAAATTGTATGACCATAAATATGGCGACGCTTTGCAGGACCGTGCGGACAGTTGACTGGACATTGTCAGCATTGTAATGGTAGGATCGGAGAAGTCTTAACGACCAATTCTCACACTTAGGCCCCTTTGCTCGCGCCCAGCTCCAGCGTCAGCTGGCTGAACGGCTTGAGAAGGCATCTTGGACACTATCACAACATGTAGAGACAATAAGAAGATTTGTGGACTTGTTCAGGCAGAGAGACGGTGTCATCGATTTTGGACCCTGGTCGTCACCATTTAGTAGGACAAGGACAGAGTTGCATTCGGCGAGGACTGAATTATATTCGCCCTCGTTCGAAGCGAGCGCGGATCTAACAACCATTTTACCCTTGCGTAATTCGTCATTTTCCCTGTATCGGTGGTTCTCTCATTGAAGCAGGGGCGTCTACTGCGGAGGTTTCGCAGGACTAGAAGAAGACTGACTTCGTCTATTCGTTCTCTACTGTTCTTTTGGGTACACTTGCATCGTTCCGATGAACGAAGGATTATACCCAACGACTCGTTCATTACTTTAATACTGCTCAACTTCCTCGAGAGCTCATTGTTGCCTAGCTTGTTGTGTTTAGCTTTTCAATACGGGTTCACTGTCTACAATTCAGCTATGCAATGCTCTGAAGTGGCACGCCCTTCGACTGCCGTAGCCGATTCTTCCAAGGGGCCAGTTGTCTGCGTCTTGTGAGAACCACTTCTCATTTCCCAGAGTAATTGCTAACAACACCCTAGCTGCGGCTCCTCTCCGGGCACCAACCCAGCCCACCTGCAAGCAGCTCACTCCCTCGCGGTGGCATTCGCAGCCCACAACATCACCCTCGTGTATGGCGGCGGCAGCGTTGGCCTTATGGGCGAAGTAGCCCGGACGCTGGTCTCCCTCTCTGGTCCAGAATCAGTCCACGGCGTCATTCCGGAAGCTCTCGTTCAATTTGAGCAAGAAGGCCGCCCTGGCACCGCTTCTGCATCGGAACCCAAAACCACAACAAAAATTGACGAAACTATCTATGGACGTACGACGGTGGTGCCGGACATGCACACGAGGAAGCAAATGATGGCAAAGGAAGTAATGGAAGGTGGCCCCGGATCAGGTTTCGTTGCATTGTCAGGAGGTTACGGAACACTTGAGGAGCTAATGGAGATGACCACGTGGAATCAGCTGGGGATACATGGGAAAGGTGTCGTGGTATACAATGTCGAGGGCTATTACGACGGGCTAATACAGTGGGTGCAAACCGCTGTCTCAGCAGGATTTATCGCCCCAGGGAATGCGGGGATCTTGGTGCAAGCCCTGGATGCTGAGGAGGTTGTCAGGCAATTGAAAGAATATAGGGTTGCGGAGGGGAGATTCAACCTGGATTGGAGTCAGAATTAGGTGCCCGTCTATCGGACTGGTGACAGAAAAATTTGATCATGAGTGCACGACACCACGAAAGTCACGCATAGCGAGGCGTAGGGTTACGCCCATAGACATAGAAGATGCTCGAGGATTCACCATTGAGCAAGCAACATGGCTCCAATGTTTATTGAAATTACAAGTCGAAGTCTACCAAACTCTCATCACGTATCTACTTCCATAGACTCACCCCCTTCTCCCGCTTCCGCTGCAGGAGCAGGCTCTGCGCTCTCCAGCGCCGCCTCTAGTAAAGGTCCAACCTCCGACCCATCATATAGCTTGAAGCTCTCAATCTTCCTCTTCCCATCCTTCGCCGTCCCCGTAACACCCACGCTGGCATTATCGACCGTGAGTTCCTTGTCTTGTGATAGACTCTCTTTCAAGGCAAGTAACCCATGCTTGATCAACTCTTCCCTACTCGCATCCGCAAATTCGTCCAAATGCCTCTCCAGATACGTCCTCGCCATCTGACTCCTCGCCCCGATAGCACAAGCCACCATCTCCTGCGTCATCCCACTGGGCTGAAATTCGAAGAGATGCGGTCCCGTCTCGTCAACGCCCGCAATCAGCAGGCCCACACCATATGGTCTCTTCCCATAGACTTGTGTAGATGTTTGAGCACGATCGCCTATCCGGGTGACTATGCGCTCGAGAGGTATGGGACGGCCGTATGTCATCTTGGAGGCGAGGGCTTGCTGTTTCATGAAATTTGAGAGGACACGGGCGTCTGAGGCGAGACCGGCGAGGGCGATGCCGAAGTGTTCATCTATGCCTATTACTTTCTTTTGGTAGGAGGAGAGTTCTTCTGCGTTTCGCTATGGTCAAAGTTAGGTGTATAGTCGGATGTAACGTGGTATGTCTTGTGTACCTTTATTGCTGTGAGGACGGTGTGGGTTTTGCTAGCGATTCCGACCACGACTGATCCTTGTTTGACAGCTTCGGAGGCATATTCGACTTGGAAGATGCGACCTTGTGGTGAGCTGTTGAGATGGTAAGCTTTTGTTGCTTAAAAATTGTACGAGTTGGGAGCTTTCTCACAAGGTCACCGCATCATTATCGTAGTTGTTTCTGAACATCGCAAAGGCTTCAGTGCATCAACCAGAAGACGAAAGGAAGACGGGGGAGGAAGTCAGAGTGTAAAACAGGATAGTTGACGCTGGGCATGGAGCTCGTACAATCTAAGTACAGCTCAGGCAGTCGAAGGCGACGTGAAGCTCACGTAGGGCTGAAGACCCTACTAGCGCGACCAGTCTGCAAGCCACTCAAGCCAGCAGATTCTCATTCCAATCTTTACCATCACGGTCCTATACTCCATGTCAATATAAATCATATCAGTAAGCTTCCAATCTCCTGGCATGTCTCTAGATCGTTTTTCTTGGAACACTTGAGCCTTTGATACAATGATATCCTGTCCATTTAGCGAAGGTCGAGAAATGTCAATACCACGACTCAAGATGAAGTTGATGAACACATATGCTGCCTCGCGATCGCTCCTCCTGCGCCGAAGTGGGAATATAGTTGGCAGAGCTGACTCAGAGATGTACAATTTACTGATGGCGGTTGTTCGACTTTGTCGCAATGCCGCCCTAGCCCCTTTCAATCCTTCGAACGTAATGATTCATTTTCATCGAACAAATTGCCTTGTTCAACAGTGCGTGTAGGCGGGCGAGATCGGGATGTTGTTTTATGACAGGAACAAAAAGCTTATATCTTGTTCTCGTCCCCAGCCAGTAAAGGGTCTTGCTCTCAGTAACAAGCCCTCACTCTTCTCGGAGATGTGGTTCGGCATATCGAATCCTCAGAAACAGCAGCCTCATTAGCAGATAGAAGATCCTTCTAAACGTCATGGACGCAATCTTCACAGCACCTGTACAAATGGCGCTAGGTGCCTACGCCGGCGCTCTCAACCAGAACTTTATCCACAACCTACAATTCCAGATCTGCACTTCCACTACCTTCAAAGCCGATATCGTTGGTAATCTTTGGGCCGTGTACCCTTCGGGGAAAATGTGTCTTGAACTTCCACGGTTCTGCCCTTTCGGGATTCTTCTTCTGGCTTTGGTACTGTTCCGGGTCAGCAGCGTTCTCACGCTATTCATCTGTGATTTGTGCAAGGAAGCATGGACACTATTGAAGAGCGCTGTGCGATTCCTGTTTGTTGGCTCCACTCCCCTCAAAAATTCACACGAGCCTCTTACACTGCGATCTTAGTATCGGGCATTGATACCTTGTTGACGTAAGCTATCTCTTCGGCGCTCTGTAAACCACCCTGCTGACAATGTCAGTCTTCTGGTCATTTCTCCATAGTTCCCATCTCACGCTTGTGATTATCCGCGACTGGACTCTAGATGGAGCCATCAGAGATTACTCGGTGCAATGTTGCTATGGTTGCCGCCTTCGGCCGGCTTCTATCCACAGATTGTCGGCAAAGGGTAGTTCTTGCAAAGGGTCGAAATATTCATGCGCAAGCGACCCCTGGCTCATCAGTCGCGTAACCCACCTACTTTGTCCGAGATGTCTCGAAAGCATTTGGTTGCGCAGGTTCCCGCCAAATTGTCAATGCTCACAGTCGCCAAGCAAAAATTATGTATTTCTTTAAGGTTGTCTTGATATGGAAGCTTCGCCGCGCTGGGATTCTTGGAGGTTTGCCTATCTGTAGACAATGCTACCGTCACAGAGCCCCAGATTGGACCGAATTCTGAACCAAGTGCAAAGGAATACGTTGCCTTATCGGGAAATACCACGAAACAAATTCAAAAGCTTCGGGCCGATCTTTGGAACCTGTTGGGAACCGAAATTGTACTCGAAGTTGGAGGGCCATACACCGGTCCACAATTTAGGCTGGTCAATATAGATGCTCGGCAGGTACGAGCACTGACAGTCAGCAACCCTGGTGTAAGTAAAGCCCTTGACGGCAGACTTTTGGCTACAAGTTGCCATAAACATTGCTATGTGGTCTAATTATGGTTTAGGTTGAACTACTGGAGAACGTCGTAATGCAGAGAGGGTCGCTGGAAGGCAAAGCTTCAATACATCAGACCAACGGTTTGCACCTACCAACGTATTTGACAATGTGGCCTCCAATGGCGCTCTATTGTCGGGGACTGTCTACCAGAAAGATGCGCCCGATGCCTTGAAAGTCGTCTCGTGGCCGAAGGATCAAGGCATCGAGGATGTAGATGATCTGGACTACTATGCTTATGAGAGAAACAGTGGACAGCATTCGGCGGTCTATGTTGTGGAAGAAGGAATAGATCCGTCGAATACGGTACGTAGCTACCCTTGCAGCTTTCGTACTCGACATTCAAAGCCAGTACCTCTCTGCCTTACTGACACATCTCGTGGCAGGAATTCTACTTCAACCCTAAGACTTGGTTCTATTCACCTACCGTGAGGCGCACGCGGACGGACGACGACGGCGGCCAGCATGTATCCTGCGTGGCTTTCAAAGCTGTCGGATCAAAGCTTGGTGTTTCAAAAGGACCCCATTGATGATCATGAAATCAGGAATGGAGGCCTCAGATATTATTTGGGCCGCCACAGCAATCATCAATGACCTTGGCGCCAACCCTAGCAGGCGAGGCGTTGTCCTCCTCGCTTATGGCTCGCTGGTCCACGTGGATCCGTCAGAAGGGACTGGCTTCATCCCTCAGCCTTGGCGACGATTACGAGACCTGACGAGGCAGGCCATCATCAGCCACGATGCATTTTTCGTCCTTGCTTCTGGAAATGCCCGCTCTGGCGCTATCTACGAGACGACCGACCAGATGCCTGCAATCAATGCCGGTCTACGGATGGGGTTCTTACCCCTGAAAATCGTCGGCGCTTGCGACAATGATGGCATTCTCGCGCCTTTCTCGCAGCAATACCCGTACATTCGAGTATGGGCACCCGGTATGGATGCCACTTGTGCTAGGGATGGCGGAATCACTACTGACGATGGTACGTCACTTTCTGCAGGAATGGTCGCTGGGCTGGCGGCGCATTTCCTGGGCTTTGAAATTCCTCCTTTCACGATTGGGGGAGGCAGAACTGCAAGCAACTTGAACACTTTTTTCGAGGATACAAGTTGGCCCAGAGCGAGAACGGTGGCGGGTGGTCTACCGAGTGTCCTATGGAATTTGAAGGATGAGAGTCATAATCCTGTCCTCCTGAGTGCTTCGAATGCGTCCGCGCTAGCAAATGTTGCTATTTCATGAGTAGTGTTGCCATTAAAATCAGCTAAGCTATCGGGATAGATGGCAGTTGCAAGAGCTAGAAGGTCGGAACATCACAGCGAACAAGGGCATGGAAGTAAAGTAATGGGATGCTGACGCTTGAGATGAGGTGCGGTGAGGTGATCAGTGGCCCTAGAATGAATTTGAATACTCATTCTCTTGCTTAATTTGATCGGACATGTATTTAGGTCGCTGAGACTGCTGTTCGAGACTGCCACTTAGTCTTACGCCAATGCTAACATCAAGGCACATCAGTAGGAAGGGCCAGACTGGATGTCGAAAGTAAGTGGTAGGCTAGTCGAGAATTTATAACTGTCATGGTTCAGAGAGATAATGTTGGGGGCTAGAAGCGTGCCGGGATTAACTTTCTTTTGCAGCCCTGCGCCTCAGCATTCCGGACGGTGGGATAAAATTTTCACAAGCATGGACTCTGCCGACTTCGCTTCCTCTGCTTGCACAAGATCATCGTTGTATCACTGCCCCCATCAACATCAATATTGAGGCTCTCTATTAGTACTATTCTGGGTGGTCACTACGCTTGGGTCAGACCTATCCTGAACAGGGTGAGTAAAGACCAGGGTCATCAAGTCTCCAAGAAGCTAACAATGTGTGTCTCGTTCAAGGCTCCACACGATCATCGAGCAGATAGAAATGCCTACCCCGACAAGCTATGGATCCACAGGAATCCTCTCCACTCTCCCCAGAGAGCTTCGAGACAAGATATATGGCATGGTCATCCCCAGTTGCCACCTCGTCTTCTCTAACATGAAGCTACCACCCCTTACCGACGATGGAGTCAGCAAGCTCTCAACCCTCCGAGTGTCGAAGTCCGACTACAATGAGGCCATGGAGATTTACAGTCGTAGCATTCTTCGCTACTTGAACATGCTCTCAATCCTCCGAGTGTCGAAGTCCGACTACAATGAGGCCATGGAGACTCTCTATAGTCGTAGCATTTGTCGTTACGTGTTCGATTTTACTAGGGACTTGAGCAGCAACTCTACACCTCCTACGCTCATTGCAACGACTAAGATAATGAACGTCGAGCTCGAAGTGCGAGCTTATACGGGCTGGCCATACCCAGGACGCAGGGTAGACCTGGAATCTCCCCATGAAGAGACAGAAAATCTTTGCGAGAGGACGATCCTACAATTCAGTGGCACAGAGACTGTGCGAAAATCCATGCACATAATACTCCTGAACCGCTCAAAACAATTTCTCCAGAAAGTGCAAGGCACTATACTTCAAGCTCTGAAAGCTTTGCAGGGGTTTGAGAAGGTCGTGGTGGAGGTCGCATATCCAGTGCAGTTTAGACCCGGACCAATTTACGTGTTCGATTCCGGTCGCATGGTTTTTCCAGAGAGGATGGTTTATCCAGAGAGGATGGAACGGACACTACACGATATGGCTGATGGTGCAAGGGAGACTATGGCACGCTGGTTGGAGCCAGCACTGGGCCCTGCCACTACTGGCTATCTGTATCTCAAAAGCAATGACCCCTACGCCACCTACGTTCAATTCCATCCACGCCTCTATTGGTCCACCAGATTGAGCGTTGTCAAATACAGTGCCCCGAAGCAGGGCCATACGGCGTGATGGGGAACCTGTTGATGACCGACTGAAGCAGATGAGAGCTCACGCCGGGCTTGGTTGCGAGGACAATGGCAGTGGGCAGGGCTACAGAGCCAGAAAATGTCAGCACGCACGTTTGGAGGAGCAAATGCCTTGTTTATCAGCGCCTTAGATGAAACGCGATCGAGTAGTAAGCATCTCTCAAACAAGCTCAAATGCTCAGTCACTGCTCAATAGAGGGTGATTTGCCTGGCACCTTGGCACTAGCGCGAGAGACTACCATTATTTTGATACCAAGCCAGAGACCAAGCCCAAATCAGCTTAAGCACAAAGAAGGCGCTGTACCATACTTGATGGCGATCCTCTTTGTATTCTTGGGAGCTCATTCGTCGTCATCGGTGCCAATGTATGGGCCCTTCACGTGATGTGGTGTATGTTACGAATAGTCAATCTCTTCTGTAAGGGAAGTGTACTCTCGTGAAGCCTACGTACATTCCCACACTTGGGATGCTCGGATGGCGCTTGGTCCCACCTGTAATCCACAACCATATCAGCATAAGTGACCGTTCTATATCTTTCCTAGGCATGAGGATCATCTAGAACATCTACGTCCATCCCCCATGCGATAGTATCTTCCAAGGCTTCGATAGGAGAGCTGGTTCTATTACAGAATGACAAATTCGAAAGTCGAAGTTACCATTTCTGTCCTTCTTTTCGAGATTCGCAACATAATGTAGAGCCTGCTCCTCTCGAACCTTTGGCCCGTTTTCCGACCCGTTTCGAGTCCCATAGTGAAGCGAAAGTTCCTTCAATTCACTCCACTTCACTCAGAATTCCCCAGTCCAGGCTGTTGGCTGCCGAGCTTTTTCCGAAGATTGCTCATGCATTCGTGTGACCTCACCACATTCTAATCTCATATTCAATGCCGAACGTTTCGCTGACCAACATATCTATCTTAGTTGAGTGAGATCACTAGGAGCGCGTTAGAGAGTTCCAAACCACGTACGAGTCTACATCATCCTTCGGTCGACTTTAAGTTAGCCAGTCACTACTCCATCGTTTGCCTTCTGAAACTCATACTGACAGTGCTCTACTAGGTCGACCGTGTTTAATTTCAATCTAATCTCATGTATCAAAATCAGGACCTATTGTCACTCATTATGACGACCAAAATACATGCGGCTGCATTCAACTTTCGCGGCCTGCCCTTGGAAGTCAGAAACGAGATCTACGGATATATTGTTGGCAAAGAATACAATTTTCTATGGCCCGGTTATCGAGCCGAAGCCTATATAGGAAATGTCGACGATACGGCCATGGCACCAGTCGGACGTATGGATCTTGTCGTACTTTGCGTTTCGAAGGATATGAAAGCGGAAGCTATGCCGGTTTTACATTTGAAAGGATTATTGAGCTATCAAATCGACTTTGGTTACGAGAAATTTGGAATTCTACATCCTTCCACCCAAATCCTTACCGACAACATGAGGAACATCCAGCTTGATATGCAAATGGTCTTCGCTCTGGACAAGATTATCGGTACAAGACATGCGCGCTGCCTCCGGAAGTTGAGCAAGGCCACTTTGGAACAATTCAGTGGTAGCACAAAACTTCGAGAAATGCTTGTCGTCAGGTTCACGCACTATATCAAGGCATGCTGGGCCATTTTAAGGTCGCCATTCTTCCGCGCACTCGAAGGGATGACAGGATTCGAAACAGTGATACCCCAGATTAACTCTCCACGTCTTACGACCGAGACGCATGGAAACCCTCCTATCGTACTTCTATGGAAGACTTGTGTTTCGAATCTCGACGAGCGCACGCGCAATTACGTCTATACTAATTATGACGCTGCGCTGAATGCAATGAGCAAACGGCTTGAACATGCTCTTGGGCCAAGCCAAGCCATCGCAGATGCACTTCTTGATGAGAACTTCGACTACGCTCGCTATATCGAATTTCATCCTCGCACATTCCTCGCCATACGCACTTACGATGAAGCGGCCAGGGTGAGTGAGGAAGCGGATAGGATGAAGGGAAGGCGGACAGCCTGAGAAGGGAAGCGAACAGGTTGCAAGGAATCTCGCCGGAAGTCTGAGGGGTTTCGATCTGCTGCAAGGAGGGAAAAGACACGGAAATCAAAATTGAGAAGCGTTCGGGTTGCAAAGGCCATTGGAGGCATCTTTCGAGTGGGACTTGGGTTAAAGCGCCCGATTCTCGCAGTCAGCCTTGCTGTTGCTTTCGTATTTACGCAAATCAACTTCAGGGACACAACAATATCATACTTATGCCCTCAAGATGTGGCCGAGTTTGCTTCATGTAGAAATACGTTATACCCTTCTCACGCTCTCACGAGACTCCCTTCGCGATCGCTATACAATTGCTGTGCGTAAGTGACGTATAACGGTACAGGCGCTGATGAATTTCTCTATATAAGTAACTCTAAATCATGATCACATAGCAATTCCGATCCTGGCTGCTTCTTTTCGCTTCCTCTCTGCGCACTTGGTGCACAACACATCGTGGCCACGATCGCCTTGTCCAGCAATCACAGTGATCCCAAAGCCGCACTTTGCACACGCCTTTGTTGTCCAAACATACCCGCCTTGGCGATTGCGACGGTGTCTCTTGTCCCATTCTTCGGCTTGGCGCATACCCTCCTGATGGTCCTCAACAGCTGACATAAAGCTTCCCATCTTGTTAAATAATAATATAGTAGCTTATTTTGTTTTAGGCGGGAGTGGTTTTCGGGTGGTATGCAGTCGAATTTGAGATCTCCAGGATATTCAAGTGGAATGGACCTTGGTTGTTATGTACAACATCTCTCTTAACAATTCTAACAAAAGTGTCGAAATTGGATGATCTTTGTCAAATGAAACAATCATATCGTGATGTCACCCATAATATCAATCGAATAAAGGCATGAAAGAACCAATGACACGGGGGTTTCAAAGACGGTTGTTCCTAACAAAGAATTTAGTGTGTTTGTAAATGCCAATCCCAATTTCGATCTGCAAGCTTTACAGGGGACGAGAGGAAAAATGCTTTTTTTTGGTACATGTCCATCAATTGCGTCTAGTATGCATCATACCATTACAGGTAATGTCTGCGAAATTATGAGTCCGTACGTCAAGGTCGAATGGACCTAGTGTCTAGATCATTACAGACTTGGATCGAACAGTCTTATGATTGATTTTTGAGGTTTGAGCTTCCATTCCTGGTACAGCCTCTTTTCCTGGGCTTGTGCACGCTTGAGCTTGATATCACACCTTCTGTCATGGGAAGCCTTCTCATTCATTCTCAGCGATCCGAGACCCAGCCATTCAACTTTTGAGCGTAGATAGTCTCTCGCCTCGTTGCGATCAGAGGTGTCTGTCGGGAAGCACACGGACTTCCACTCGTCGATAGCTGCCTGCATATTATCCTCTATACGGTCCATGGAGCGCCTGGAAGCATTGCCTGGCCACTTGCGGGTTTTTGCATCCTTGGCGGCAGACAAGTATTGCTCAGTATAATTCTCCCGGATTGACTCCATCTCCGCGATATAGCAGTCGCCACAGTATGAACCTTCATGTAGGTCGGATTTAATCTCACTACGACCATCTGAGCAGCTAATTTCGTCGTAACTGAACCGGGACTCACAAACTTCACCCTCAAAATATCTTTCGCTGTGGCCGCAGACCACGAAGGTTATGAGATTGGTGACACACATTCTGTCGACTCGGATACGGCTAGACGAAACTTCGAGTTTCTAGATGTGAGACTGGGTGGTTTCGATGTCTGAAGATAGGCTGATGGTGATAGGAATTGGGGCAGAAGATTACCCAGTCAGAGTATTTATACTCATGGCGAACCATACAAGGCCCTCTTGAGGTCTATCATAGTCACAATACCTTTATGGTAGACTAAGCCTCATATATTCATGGTCTGTGTGATCTCTTTCATTTCAGACCAGCAAAAGCATTGTCCTCTGAAAGGCCTTCCTTCACTTGCCTACTATTCGAAAGTCTTCCATTATCTTCCAAGTATTTTCTTTCAACAGTATACAATAGCTCTATCTTAGAGTCTACAATATCGCTGCTTTACGGTAACCAGTCGGTCTAACAGGAGTCTTCAGGACCTCCACACACCTAGAGAACAGCTTACCGAACACCCACGATATCCCAATAGCAGCATTACAAACTTCGCGCCAAATTTATAGGACCCTAGAGCAACCTTCCAAAACCTCATCAAAACGAGCCTCGATCAGCATACGATGAGGAAATCACGCATACCTCGAAGTGGTTGGACTACGTAAAGCGCTTTGGGACAGAAAGCTTCAAAGAGTACCCGTTTGACCTCTATCTATGGTAGCAGAGTAAGCTTAGTATGCCAACAATAGAATTATCAGTCTTTTGACTACTTTCTAAACGTACTATTAGGCGATTTGGGACGGACGACCTCTTCAAATACTTGCTCGCGGGAATTTCCACAGAAGAAAGAGCTTTTGGTAAAAGGCCGCCGTCTTAGCATGATGATTGCCAGCCAATATACTGTAAAGCACCTGTTCTAGGACAAGAGATCGTGATAGGAAGGATTGATTATACCTCGAGAGATAAGATTTGGCGGTAATGAACTTCCATTTCAACGTACATGTATCAAGCTATCCAAAAGTCATATAAATCGTGTCTCATCTCCATCCTCATGAACCTCAACGATGCCAAAGTCGCAAACACGAAGCTTTACCCCCTTGCAAAGTGAGGCAATTACCCACCTGTGTGGTTGTAGACTTGAACAAACCGCACATACCAGGTGGCGATCGTCTCTTCAAGCTTCCCTGCATGTTGGTAGGCAAGGTGCTGAAGTCTAGTTGCTCGCCCTGGAAGAGAGCACGGTTCGCACTGATTGACTGGAAAAGCCGCGGAACCTGATTCTGGGCTGTGTACGTGATCTCCGCATCGAAGGTGACGGTACCTGTACATCCGGCACCCGCGTAAGCCGTGATCTGGATGTTGGCGCCTTGGTTTTGGTCGATCTCTCTTCGCTGGAGAGAAAGATCGCTGGGAGGGTTCTCAACGGGACTTGCGACTGAACATGAAGCTAGGGAAATGGTGAGGAGTAGACTGGATATTATGAGGCGGTTCATTGCCAAAGATGTACCATGGAGAAGCGATGGAAGTCGTGAATAGTCGTGACAGGATCTTGTCTGAAGATGACTAGGTACGCAAGTGCAGGTAGGAGGACGCCTATATTTAAGAAAATTGTCGCCACAATCAATGGTAGGTAAGTCCTTAAAAGGCCACAATTTATCCCCTTCTCCGAAGAACAAAGCGTATCAATATTTCCTTGTTAGCTGCTTCGAATGCCTTGTCTCTGTTCATTGAGAGCCTTCAAGCAGGTATTGGACATATGACAAGGAGAACAATGAACAGCAGATTTACGCCACTCACACGACCAACGCCAAATGGGATGATTTCTCAAGCTCGCAGTCGAGTCCACTCGTGACTCTCCCATCAGCCTTAAAAACTTCGGCCATGGTCTCGTCCCATGATATACGTTGCGTTTCTTGATCGGCTGAGGTAGTAATGTAAGCACACGGCCTAAAATTACAAGCCCTAATCAGCTCAGCTCAGCTCGCACGGGTTGTCCATTTTCAGGGACTTTCTTCGCCACTTCCTTGTCCAGTACGAATTTTCCATCCGTATCACCTCCTGCTATCATTGCTGCATAGAGTAGTCCAGGCTCCCGGCTCCGGCGTCCCCGAGCGCACAGCTGCCACCATACTCATAGGAATATGTTGATGCCTAATTCTGCTCACTGGCCTCCTCATTATCTTCTGTATCGGCTTTACCTTCCTCAGATCCCTCTTGCCTCCCTTCATCGTCATCCTGATCCTCTCCGAACCCACCAACTCCAGACCACACCTCCTCCGGCTTTCCATGAGTTTCTCCCATGGTCAGTACCCCATCCTTAATGCTCCGCAAAAGGAATTCAGTCAGAAAATACTCGAAATGCACTTTCATTGTGCCTTCAAACTCGCAATGCACCATTTTCTGGTCATCATCACCCGCACCCGGCTTACTGGTCCATTGCTCGGATTCTGCATCTACTGCGACCATGTAGCCTGGCTTCTTCTCGATATGGGCAAGTACTGAGTTCATCGAAGCTTTGTCAATCATCAGGCAAGCGTTCTCACAGAGGCCGTCGTTGCAGGTGGGTGGAGGTATGGATTCCACCTCCGAGCCTTCTCTGGGGAGACGCTGTTTCATAGGATTGAAAGTTCTGCCATGTTTGATCAGCATACACCTGCGCAATATCGTGTGACCTGTCATCTTGGGAGTCTACTTTCTACCCTGCTGCGAGGGAGTGTCTTGCAGCGCCGATTCGTCTTCCCCGAACTTCAATACTACCGCTCCCGGATCGGCGCCTTCACTATCTGTACCTTCCGTTGCACCACCCACGAAATCCTCAAGTGCTTTTTGGAACGCCTCCGATTTGGTATCGTCGCCGTAGATACCACGGTAAAGCACAAAGCCCATGGCTCGGAGTCTTTTTCAGTTTCATCACGCGCGTCGTGGTCCTCGTTGTTATCGGCTTGGTCATGATCGTCCTGCTCAAAGTCCGATTTCGAAAGTTTGCAAGATTACTGGTGACTCCGCTCGGGCCTGAGGTTGAGCAAGGTCGTTTTGGGGACTACGAGAAGAACGGCGTACGCGACTTGAAGCGCGTTCTTCTGTAGAGTCTGCGGTCTCTCCATCGCCCAGCCTGGCACGCTTCATATTGGATGTAATGTGTTTTCTAAGACACCAACGAGAACATCTGAGAAGAGTAAAGATACGAAGTTACACCTGTAATATATCGAGATTTTGGACAGGTTGTATGCTGGTGTTGGATGAAGTCACTCAAGGCGGGAATCAGCCCCCAGCGCCAGCCCCCACACTCACATTTTCGGGCTGAAGGATCTGTTATGTCCCATACGTGAATCAGGCCGATTTCCCAAATCAGACGTCTTGTTTCCTGAATCGCTCCTGATTCAGCTATGGGACGTCCCATAGCTGAATATTGCTCAAACAGGACGTCCCATACGCGAATCAGCTGCCCGTCCTAATTCGGGAATCACGACGTCACGATTGCACAATCGCGCCGTCCCAGTTGGGTAATTGCGACGTCGTAATTGGACGATAAGCCCTAGTGTGCGTAAGTATATACTAAGCGAGATCAAGCGATGCGCAGCCCTCATTTCTTCCATATGCTTCTCGCCTACAGTGTCTGCTAGTAAGCAGCAGCCACTGCCGTCATTCAACCAAGACATAGGAGTGCGGAGAAGGTAGCGGAGAAGGTAGCGGGGAGGGCGGCGACTGGGGCAACGGCGAGGGCGAGGGCAGTAGTAACGACAACGGGGATAACGAGGTTGATGAGGGTGATGAGGGCGACAAGGCTGGCGATGATATCGATGGCGATGAGGGTGATGTTGGGGTAACCGGGCTTCGGGGTCTCTGGAGCAAATTGACCAGGTAGCAAAATAGGGGCGGCAGTAACGTCGTTTATGACCCAAGCCAGCACCTGAATAGCTTCATAAGAACCATAAAAAGTATAATTCAGCAATCGCGACGTCCTATTTCCCAAATCAGCCGTCTTATTTCCTAAATCAATAAAACCCCCAAACAGACGCCTAATTACGCAATCGCGACGTCCCATTCATAAATCCGTCGTGATTCATGAATCACGACGTCTTATTTCCCAAATAAGACGGCTGATTTGGGAAATCGAAATATTCGCGTATGGGACATAACAGATCCCTCGCGTTGGCACCCTGGATGACCTCACAAGCAAACCCAAAACTCATTTGAGTATACTGTGGCATAGACCAGCGAGGCTTGGGAAGAATGGGTCTCTCAAAGTGCCTGATCTCACGCTCTACTTCCTACAAGCGTCGCGCTCGATCAGGATCGCCTGGCTCCTGGAGGAGCTAGGCCTGATCTACAAGCTCGAGACCTACGACCGCGAGAGCTCAGGCCTTGCTCCGGCAGGCTTCAAGCAATCCTGCGGAACACATCTTGGGAAGGCTCCCGTGCTCAAGGATGGGGATCTGATCCTGAAGGAAAGCGGCGCAATCACAGAGTATGTCCGCCAGCACTGCGCTGATGTGCCCTTCGCTTTCCCGATGAGCGGATATTCTGACCCTCTCTTCTAGGTATCTCTGTGAGCATTATGATACGACCCATCGCCTTCTCCCCAAGGACGAAGCCTGGCGTATCAAAGGCCACGAATTCATCCACGCAGCCGAAGGCGCGTTCATGGTGCACTGTCTCCCAGCGGTATACAACCGCCGCCTCGATGCCACTCTGGCCGAGAAGCTTGCGCCTGGTATTGAGCAGATTGTAGTGAAAGACCTTGACTGGCCGGAGGCGGAGCTGAAAAGGGGTAATGGGAGGTGTCTGGTGGGAGACCACATCACAGCAGCGGACACGATGGTGGCGTTCTCTGTGCAATTCATCTTTAGGATGGGATTAGGACCGAACGATAGGAGGTGGGAGGGGATTGAGAGGTGGTTGACGGTTACGGAGGGCGAGGAGGCGTATCGAAGGGCTGTGACTAGGACAGGGCACAACCTGTAGACAGAAGAGCGCAGAATTGAATAGCTATCCTGTTATTCTCCTCACATTAGCTTGACACTAGCAGGATTCTACTCTTCGTGTGGTTGGCTCGTTCCGATTTGTAAATCGACCTGCTGGGTCTGAGGAGACCGGCGTCGGGTGCGCCCTCATGAAATATGAAATGATGGACCTCATTCACGCGAGAGCATACGGGAGACTGTACCACGCAGAACGGCAATTCAATTGCTGAATGAAGAGACGTCGTGGCGGAGAATGCTGTGAAAGAGATGCGAGACTGTAACAGCACCAAGAACATACATTAATACGGCCAGCTGCTGGGGCTAAATTAGCGCTGTAATTAACTGAAAAGATTCCCATCGAGTGATATTAGACAAACAACAGCTGGAATTGAATTCTAGCTTTGCAGCTGTCGTCTGCAACCCATACCCATCAATTCGATATTACGGCTCCTGAGTTGTGGCTGATCCTGTCAGCATCTTGTGCTCTAGAAGAGGTCACCCTTGAACCCCCAACCGTCCACTCGTAGGCGAAAGCCCCCCTTAGAACCCGCCTTCCGGGTACAGTATAAAGCGGGAACCTTCCACCCTTCTGGGGACAGATCTTTCAGTCCAAGCAACACCCTAATATAGCTCTGTTATGAACCTATCTATGGTACTACTATAAGTCTACTATATACCGGTCTATAACTCTATTATATAAATATCTATAGCCCTTTTATAGGTCTATATCCTCTTTTAATTGACGGTGATGGTTGCCCCATACAAGTTTTGGTACGCTGGTTTCAGAATTTTCTGTAACAACGCAAAAGCGCATAGTTTCCAAGGCAATCAAAATAATCCGCCTCCAAAGACTTGCCAGATCACTTCTTCTTATTCAAGACGGCTGGCTTCGCATTCTGCGCCTCTTGTAGTCAACTCCTGTAAGTATAGTATTCCTGGCGGAGGAGACCGTATCGGTACTACCAAAGATCTCTTGTCATGGATATCTGACCATGTACCATACGATCAAGACATGCCTGTGAGTTTTACATTGGCATTTACATTGGCACATTGTTGCAGATACTAGTGTTAACATTACCCCAGGCGTTGATGCTGCGAACCCAAAGCGATCGATATCGGCCAACCAAGTACGTCAAATTATTCATAAACTTACGGCAGGCCTTCGAAAGTGGGCGTACGACCGGTCAGAAGGATACAGGCTACGTACACGCCTTCAACGACATCATGTTCTCAATACTATTCCCGAGTATCATTGCTGCGGGAGGTATCTTTGCACGCTCTAATCCCGGTTATACACCCTTTGAACTCGCTTACCACTTCCGCACATCAGACACTAAATTTATCATTACAGAGCCTGAAATGCTCGAGTCTATAGTTGCAGCGGCCAAAGACTGCGGGATACCCCCATCGAATATTTTCATCTTCAATCCACTTTCTAGGCTACCTTATACCTCAGGGTTTCGAGTCGTGGAAGACATTTCTCGATCAAGGGGTAGAAGATTGGGTGCGCTTTGATAATATAGAGACTTCCAAGACCGCAGAAGCAGCGAGGCTGTTCAGTAGTAGCACTACAGGCCTACCTAAAGCTGCGATGGTTAGTTATCATAATACCGTAGCTCAATATACTTTGAAATGGAGTAATGACGAGAGAATATATGATATCAGGCGTCTCTTGACATTTCCAATATTTCACGCCGACCCAGTACCTGTGTCTTATACCACAATTCTGAAAGCTAGATATATTTGAATATCCAGGACCATTCGATTACTGAACTAGCCGTGGCGCCTCCGATAATCGTTGCGACGATTATGGCTCCTATGAGCAAGAAGTATAACTCAAGATGTGTCCGAAGTACCGCATCCAGAGCTGCACCATTAGACCATGGACTGCTGAAGGTATTCGAAGTAATGATTGGTGACGATGCGCCGTTTACACAGATTTGGGTAGGTTCAACAGAAACCCGATATTCACACGGGTTCACCTCTGATCTCTTGATACTCAGGTATGACGGAAGGGACCTGCGTGGTCACGAGCGTAAGATATCCTGAATATGACTACACAGGTAGTGTGGGAAGACCATTACCCAGTACCGATCTGAAGTGTGTCATGTTTCTGTAGAAGAAGTCTTCTTTTTATACGAAATTCTTGCTGATATTATCCCTAGGATCATCGACGACACTGGAAATAACATCAAAGACTACAACGTTGGCGGACAACTCTGCGTACGTGGCCCTTGCGTTGTGGCCGGCTATCGGAGCAATCACGCTGCAAATCAAGACTTTGTTTCCGAAGGCATCTATCACACTGGTGATATTGGCTACTGTGACCGCCAGTCCAAGCTATGGTACCTCATTAACCGCAAGAAAGAGCTTATCAAAGTCGAATCTACGTATTTTCGCGACTGCGTCGCCCTTACATATACGATACTGATTGACCCAAACGTCAAAGCGAGGCGGCGGTACATTGCAACCTCATCGACTCCGGAGTGGCAACTTGGGGGATGTTTCATTGGTACCGGGTACTGGGAAGAGGCCGACCCGGATGAATTGTACAGTTTTGCTCAGGCTGCCATAGCTGCTGCGGTCATCACCCGTAGTTGCGTCTACTCGGAGCAATCTGCGCACTTGGGGGGCTATGGAGCCATCACACGAAGGCATATATTTTTCCCTGTAGTGAAAAGCCCTGGGCAATTGGATGACCGTCAAACAAGCACAGTAGGTGTCACATACCTTGAGCTTCCAACCATATCAACTACCGCGATTGAACCTACGCCTGCCAACCTTTCCTCCAATATTACCTTGCCAATCGACTTTAAGTCTCCAAACATCTCGGCTTCGGACTCGGCAAACCTCTTCACCTGCTACGCAAATCCGACATTCGGCCTACAGCCACGCTATCCAGTAATCGCAGCAGACTGCTACTATCTATTCTACGGCCTTCTGAACGAGCCAGATGGCTACGACTACTCGGATATGGGCGGCGAGGATCCTGGTAGAAGTCGTAAGTATGGAGGTTGTGCCTTGCATGTCCAGGGAAAAGATATAGTTGCTAGGGATCAGACCAGGCCGTTGGAATTTGTTTTGGCGGCTGCGAGAGTCATGAACGAATGCGTTGTTAAGCGGGGACAGGCTTTTGGGGGCAAGATTGTTGTGGGCACTAAGTGGGAATTCTTTGTTAAGTTGAGCAACTTATATACAACCATTCTATGGAGGCGGAGTAGTCGAACGAGGGCTAATTGTGTTCGTGACTATGTTTTACGTAGACTATTTATGCCCCTGATTAGATTCGGCTTTGAGTTTCAGTATAACTTCGCACGAGCTAGCTTGGCGTAAGCAAAGGGAGTTATACTGCCGAATTCTTCTTGAGAATGTTTGCCCTCCTCGTGTTTCGACGTTTCGTCTCTTTTTTGGCATCATTGGCTCATTCCCGCTTTAGTACCAGGTATGACCTTGACGAGTCTTGTGAGATTTTCTGTACCTAATTTTCAGCCCCTTGTTCCGCATTGTCTACCTTGGACAAGTCTGAAACTCGGATCTATTAAAACAAAGGTCTGGCCGGAAATGGCGATGTCTCCCAATATTCTCGATGAAACTTGTTGCATCGACCGTGAGTCTATTGACATGTGACAATGAATAAAGAAAGGTTTCTGTTAAGACAAGCCGGCGTTGTTCCCTTTGAGCTACGTAACAATAGTCGGCATAATAGCGATTGTCCGTTACTTTTGCTATCAAAGACATTGTCCTCGATGACTCCTATAACCCTGCACTCGCGCGAAGCCATGTAGAACTATCCCCAGACAACCTTTCGCCTTTTAAATGGCCAGCAAACTTTCCAAACCTCTCATCAAGCGTCCCGCAATACGCATACACGTCCTTATCAATTATACCATCCTCACTATTCTCTGTTGCACCATTCTAGCCAACGCGATGCTCAATATTTGCGAGCAGCTGGCTCCTCGCCTCTACCATCTTCAAAGTCAGCCCGAAATGGGATGTAATGGTCACACCGAACTCTGCAACCGCAGGTTCTCGAACATTACGCAGATAGCATCACATGATGCTGCATTCGTGGGAATCTTGCCCATGGACAACCAGAACGTCGAAGTTACCAGCCAGCTAAATGCTGGTATAGGATTTCTGCAAACGCAGACTCGTTTGAACGGGGAAGGAACTTTGAGCCTATGCCACACTAATTGCGGTATGAAAGACGCTGGCAGTCTACAAGACTTTCTTCGGACAATCATTACTTGGCTGGAAAAGCATCCGAAAGAGGTCGTCACACTGTTGCTTACAAACGGCGACTATGTCAGCATCGATTACTTTAAAGAAGCATTCAACTCAAGCGGTGCACAAGAGCATGCATATGTCCCTTTCACGAACCACACTGCCTCTATCCTCGATTCATGGCCCACCCTGGGCGAACTAATCACAGCCGAGAAACGTCTCGTTGCCTTCCTGGACTCAGGAGCCAATGCATCCGTGCCCTTCATCCTTCCCGAATTCGAGTATTTCTGGGAAACCCCCTTCGATACCACCAACCCAGACTTCCCACAGTGTCTCATTGATAGACCTGGAGATCTGGACGAAGCGCCAGCAGTCGCTGCACAGCGCATGTATATCATGAACCACTTCCTAGATACTAATATCCTTGGGATGGACTTGCCGGACCGGTATGATGCCAAGAGAACAAATGCGGCGACGGGTAATGGCAGTATTGGTGCGCAGGCGGATCTGTGCCAAAGGTTGCATGGGAGGCCGCCGAATGGGGTGCTAGTTGACTATTTTGATAGAGGGAGCGTTTTCAAGGCTCAGAATGCACTGAATGGCCTTTGAACTTACCTCGCATAAGTACATAAGATCGTAAAACGCATGTATATACCTGTCTACAAAGACTGATATGTCTCTTGAAGACTGACATTACGAGACTGCAGTGGCGTCTCCCAATTTATTACCAAATCTATCAAGCGTGATTGTGAGGCTCCCAAAGCTTGCACTCCCAGACAATCCTCTAGAGACGCACATTGCACTTATAGCCACAGCGCCTGCCCATAGATCAAACCACCGCCCAGTCACCGCAGCATGGTTCTCAACGGTGATCCTTGCCGCGTACAAAGATGAACCTAGGGAACATGAGCGGTGAATACCAGCGAGCTTGATCAACCATTAAACAACCCTCCATCCTTTTCGTACATCTCACCCATGTGGAACACGTACCTGGTGGTGGGAGGAAGGTCATCGGAACCACATACTGCACACCTGGGTCGCCCAAATGCCCAAAGACTGAGTTCTCAAAGCTTGTAGGTATCATGTGCAGCAGCATTTGCCCTCCAACGACGTAAGGAGATTCTCTAGATAACGGCTCACACTTGGCTCCACGTATGAGTTGACCACAGTAGTGATTGTGCGCTTATACTCCATGAGTTCGGGTAAGACTTCCGAGGATATTGAGACCGGTGTATCTGGCAGGAGTCGGGCTACAACATTCCTAGCCGTATTCTCATGCACGAGGTTGGCAAAGGAGTTGATCAAGCTGTTCGTACTAGCATCGGGTTTCGCTTCTAGAATTGGTCGTAGCCTCTCAGCAAAGAAGGATTCGTCAATTTCTTCCGGGAGCTTCAATGGTGAGTTTCAAGGGAGCCAAAGGCTCAGGCTTTGGCCATATGATCTAGCTCGCCAACCCACCCGGCACTTGAGATCGTCTAGTTTGCGGGATGTCTCTGTAACCTTCTGTCACCGCCAGCGCGACCTTGGCACCTTTCTGCTCCAGAATTGCATTCGTAGCTACTGTTGTTCCGTGGTTAAATACGTTCGGCACGATGTCCGCGCCATTGGGAATATTCCTTAAAATCTGATCTTTCCCATTGATCACTGGAAGAGATTGGTCTTTTAGCGTAGAGGGGACCTTAGCCCGCCACGTCTCACCGGTATCTTCTTAGAGAAGTAGAAGATCTGTAAAAGTGCCTCCAACATCCACGCCGAGGCGGTAGTTTGGCGACGTCGCCATACTACGGCGAGTTAACTTCTATTAGATGAGAATAGACTCAGCTCAACATCAGATACTAAATGCCTCGGTCTTCACGTTTCCCTGAATACCCTAAAAAGCAATGTGCCAAGGCCTCGACAAATGTAAAAACTGACGTCCAAAATCCTAGAGATCTAAGCATTGTTGAAGACTTTACCGTCGCTTTCGATTGTCCATGGTTCAATACTTAGAACGATCACGATTCATCGGTATTCCGTTGGACGGTTTGTAATTTCTCATCCGATGGTAGATGGTGGGGCTATGTAAGTCTGCAGATCTCTATGCATGATTACGGCGGACGATAGGCCAGGGTAGGACACAATCAAAAATCCAAAAACCAAAATTTCAAAAACCAAAAAATGATCTGCGGCCCCACCGCGCAGGCTTTAAAATCTAGTTTTATTAACTATCACTAACGTTAAAGATCAGTCGTTACTCGTATAATTCCCTTATTTTATACTTATTTTATTTATTATATAATAGGAATAAGATACCTAAATATAATATTAATAATCGTATAATTATACCTCTTAAAGATTATAATAATAAGATCCTTTATTATCTTTTTATATTAAAAGAAATATAACTATAAATTATTAAATAATTTAAAAATTATAAATTTATTTAAATTAATCTTTATATACTCTATCGCCGCCTTTAAATATAGGAGGCTCTATAAATTATTTATATAAAAGACTTAAAAGAGTTATAAAATTATATTCGGTATATAGTTTATTAACTCGGAGTTTATAATTAAGAGATATTTAATTAATTAAAAAATAAAGGCTATAAAATATTAAAGGATAATCTTATATAAATTCGATTAAATATAAATTTATAACGAAGGGAGAATAATCGAGAGGCTTAAAAATAAATAGATAATATAATATATTAATTTATATAATAAGAGTTTAGGAAAAATACTATATAAGGTATAAAACGAGAGTATTTAATAGAATATTTTTAGAAGAAAGACTAGCTAGTCTCTAAATATATAATATAATAAAGTTTTTTTTTTTTTTTATATTATATAATAAAGCTTAACTCTCTTTTTATATCGTATATTAATAATTTTAAAAATCGATTATTTAAATAATATTAAAATCTATTTCTAATTATTATAGAATAATAATTATAAAATATATAATAAAAAAGGGGAGAATTTATCGTCCCTAGTTTAAATTTTATATAATTAATCGATAACTACGATAAATTAACTAATTTTAAAATTAAAATTTATATTAAAATTAATATTTATATATATTATATCTCCTAGTTTTAATACGGTATTACGAATTATATATAAATTAATATTCTACGAGGTTATTTTAATATTATTTTTGACTTTAAATTATAACCTCGCTTTATATAATTAAATTATAATTAGAAATAAAAGTAATAACTTATATATATATCGTATTATAATAAGTTTTTAAACTAGACCTCGAATTTAAATAATACTATATATATAGTATAAATACTTCGAATTAACGGATCGAGTTATAATAGGTTTAATTAACTAAAACCGTAACCGGGATATAAATTTAATTCTTTAGAAATTTTTATTTAATAGACTAATTCTCGAAGGATAGAAACGCGGATATAATTACTCTCTTTATAATTTACTTTCCCGTTATTTATCTATAAATTGAGTAATTCGTAGATAACTAGAATATTTATTAAATTCGTAAATAACCCTACCGCCTAAAAACGATTTCGGGGAGATTATATAACTTATTTTAATAATTAAAAATAAAGATTAAAAATTATAATTTTAAAATAAATACCGATAAATTTAAAGAACTTCGACGGGATATTATTAATTAAAATAAATTAATTTCTTTTATTTAAATATTTATATTATATAATAGCGGTAAAATCTTTCGTTTTTAAAATTTATATTATATAGTAATATCTAACTCTTTCTATCTTTATATATATATTATATAATTATAATCGAGCCCTTTCGTCTCTAAAATTTATATTATATAATAATATTTAACTCTTTTTATCTTTATATATATATTATATAATAGGCGCTAAACTTTTTCTATTTAAATATTTAAATTATATAATTAATAATTATAAAGATCTTTATTATTTTAAATTAATAGTACGAGATTAACTTTTTTATATAAATAAAAATATATATCTTCTACTATCTACCCTTATATAATATAATAAGTTTTTATATAATCGAGGTTTTAATCTCTATTTACCGCTAGTAATCTTTAAATATTAATATAAATTATTTTAATTTAAATATTATTAAGCCCTTTATATAATAATTAATAATTACGAAATTAATAAATACGAGCCTAGATTAAAATAATATTCGAAGTTAAAAAATAAATTTAATTAGGATAAACTAAATTAGCGACCGATTTATAATATATTATCGAGGAATTTACTATATAAAGAAACTTTATCCGAATCCTTCGAGGCCTAGTTAAAGACTTTAATAAATATTATATAAATTTTTTTTTATATAATAATTTATTTAGTCTTTCATTTTATTTTTAAAGTTTTTTATATAATAATATTTAAACCTTCTCGTATAATAGTCTTTAAACTTTCTTATATAGTAGTTTTTAAATCTTTTTATATAATAATTTTTAAATTTTTGTTAGGTCATAGTACCTAGGGTATTTATAATAATATGAAAGTAAATATAAAGTCTTAGTAGGAAAATAATCTCTATATTTAAATAATAGAATTAATCTCTAAAGAGTTAGAGCGAGGGCTCCGAGCCTCCTATTTTTAAAAAAACTCTAGAGTACCGGAAACTATAATATAATATTATAATATAAATAGTATAACTACGCTATATACTCTTTGTATAGAATTTATATATTATATTTAATAGTTATTATAAAGTTAGTTTTAATATAATATAATAATTACCTCCCCTTTTAGGGGTTCCGCCCTCGAAACTAGTAAATATTAATTTAACGTTTTAATACTCCGACGAAGGAGTATAATATAGGAGAATTTAAATTAAATAGGGTATACGCGTAATACCTACGCCTCTTATTTAATTCTATTAATCTCCTATTTTTATAGTAGTAATATATTAAGAAAAACTTCTAAACTTAGTAGAAAAAAGGGAGGGAAATAAATTATATCTTAAAATTTAATAATATATCGCGTATAGTTCGTAATCGGCGTAGTTATATAATCGTAGATTATATTAAGTATTTAATAAAAACCTCTAAATTTAAAGAGAAAAGTAAGGGAAAAAATATTATAATTATTATCGAAAACTATAAATCTTTACTATTAATAGGGCTTTAGCGATATCGGCGGTAAAATAAATTATTCTACTTTATTATTTAGGAAAAACTCTAGTTATAGGAGTAAATACGTACGGGTAACGGTTTTAGTATAAGTATAAAACCTTCGCCGATTTTCTAACTTTTCTTTTTTTATAATATCCTACTATCTTCTATATATATAAACTTTTATATATTACTATCGATAGTTATATTATATCTAGACTTTTATTAATTTATAATAATCTCGGCCGTATCTTTAAACTCTTTCTTTAAGGTCGTAAATATTATATATATATTCCGTAGATAAGATTAGAGTTAATATATTATAATTTAAATAAGTCTTTTTTTTCTTCTTTTAAATTCTTTCTTTAAACTCATAATTATTAAAGTAAATAAATAGTTTATTCTATCTTTAAATAAGGTATTTATTTATATTTTAAAAGAATTAATATTATCGTAATATTTATTTAATTTTTAAATTATTAGTTTTATATTTTATTTTATTAGCGATATATATATAACTAGATTACTTTAATACTTAATATATTAATTTAATCTCTATAGTATATAATATTAACGATAATATTTAGATATTTAATACGTCTTTAACCCTCGTTTTTTATAAAATAACCGCCCGCTTTATTTTTACCCCGCTTTTATCCGTACTTTTATACCTCCGTTACTTTAAGCGGATAAATTTAAATAATTATATCTTATATAATAAAATATTATATATAAAGTATATTTATTACGTAAAGAATAAATACTTATATAATTTTATATATCGTTTAAATTTTAAAATCGAATTATATTAACGTATCTAGATTCCGTCTAAATTTTATACCTTTATGAATTTTCTTTTTAATCGTTTAAAACGTCGAGGCCTTAATAAATATCTTCGCGAGCGGGTCGTTAGATATACGAAAGATATTATAACTTTCCTTCGGGAGACTAAATTTAAAAATAGCGATATTAAAAGAGGGAAGAATATACTATAATTAATATCTCGGTTTATTATAAGCGTCGAGGGTATAAATAATACCTTTTATACTCTAATAAATTAATATAGTTTAGATATAATTCGTATATTAATAATTTTTTTAGGGAGGGATTATTACCCGGGATACGAGTATACCCTAAAGTAAAATTATATAGTATTAATTTAACGATCTTCTCGAATCGACGGACGAAGATAAAGCCGACGATAAAGACGAAGACGATACTCGTACTCGTTGTATACGAGATATTTTTAAATACGATTCTTCTCCCGGCCTTAATCCCGCTACCGACTAATTTAAAATATTTATTATTAACGATTTTAATATTATCGATCCTACTTTATTCTTTAGTAATATATAAAGAGTTATAGTATCTAGTCGTAAAGCTCTTTTAATTAAAGATACTATAAAGCCTCGCTTTTAATACGGCGGTATAAAGGGTACGAGTCGTTATATTTTAAATAAATTAATATCTTCTCGCGAGGCTTTTAAAGAAGAAGTTAAAAATAAGGTTAATAATTTTAATCTTAATTTTATTTCTACTTTTCGTTTTTTAATTCGACTTCCCGCCCTTAACCCTACTCGTAAATAACCGAGTTCTAATATTAGGAAAATTAGCCGCTTTAGATATAAACCGGCCCGCGAGCGCCCCGCTAGTTATAAAGATACGTCTCGCTCGAAGTCTATTAATAAGAAGTAGTTAGTGGTAGTTAGTAATTAATAATACTTCTTCTTCTTACTCTTTACCTTCTATACCTTTTTTATCTTCGTATTCTCGTCGAATATTTCTCGTATTTCTAGCGCGTTATTTAAAGTATTTATACTACTAACTTATTTATTAAAGGTCTTTAGTTATTTTAGTTATTTTATAAAATAAAGTACCTCGCTCTTTATTTTCTTCTTTTTTAGTACTTTTTTTACTTTTTATTCGTTCGTATTATTTATTAATTCCGGTAGAGGTATATTAGGAATCGAAACGTCGCCCTATTATTAATAATACGACTCTAGAAGTAATATATAGAAAATATTATAAATACGGTAGTTAGTTAGTAATCTTAGGCGGTATATTTATATTCCGACGGTATCTAAAATCTTAAATAGTCTAATTACTTTATAAGAGAGTTTCTTATTTAGTTATTTTTACGCTAAGTTTTTAATTAATAATAATATAAAGTTATTTATATTAAATAATTTCGGCTTATATCTTCTATTATAGTTATATTTCTACGCCTCGACCGCGATAACCTATACTCTTATTAAGTACTCTCTTAAAGTATTTAATTTTTTAATTCTTTTTTATACCGACGGTATTTCTCCCCCGTACGTCTCGCCCTCGAGACGCGGTTCAAGAGAAGGGTTATAACTATATATAATTATAAATAATATTTATTTTATTATCGTATACTACGTATTATAGTATATTTATTCTATTATAAATAAGAGTATTATTTAATTATTTTACTTACTTAAATAGAAGGTTCTTAAATAGTATTTTAAAATTTAATTCTAGCGTTCTATCTAGTTATTTATTTACGAATAAAATATAGTATTTAAACACTTTTTAATTTTTATTAAATAATATACTTTTAACTAAAATATACTTGTAAAAATAAAATCTTTATTAGAAATAATCCTATTAGGAACTCTAAACTTTAAGATAATTTCTTCGAATATTAACTCTATTAACCCCGTAGAGTCGATTATTTTAGTAGTTAGGATATATTATAATATCTTTATATATTTATTTATAATTATAAAGACTATATTATAAACGCGCTTATATCGCTTATTTAGAAGTAAGTTAGTAATGAAATTTATTATAATTTCCTTCTACGGCCCCGTAGAATATAGTAGAGAACTAATTTTATTATAAAAACGGTATCGATATACCTTAACCCGCTAGTATATATTATATATATTAATATATTCCCGTACGTTAGTTTTAAGAGTACTCTAGAAATATTTTCTAATAAATAACTCTATTATCTTCTTAATACTAAAGTACCCCGTTAATATATTATTATAATATCGTTCTAGTAACTCTTCGCGGACTAATCCTTCTTTAGGTATATAGATTTTACTATTATATCTAAAAATTAATATAAAATTTAAAGTCTATACTCCGGCGGAACGCTAGTAATCCGTTTATATAATTTCGGCGATTCTTATTTACGAGAAGGAATTATTCTTTTATAAAGCGCGAATTATTTTAACTATTAATAAACTCTTAGCGTTATAAATTATTTCGTAAAATACTATTAATTTAATAATAATACGTAGAATAAGTAGTTTATAATCTATAGTTCTAGCGATAAAGTTAAATAGTTCCTTTATTATATCGTAATCGATTTAAATAAGCGTTTTATTTAAATTTTCTAGAATTTCCCGTTTAGGTATTAACTCCCTAGGCCTAAATAAATATATTATTAAAGAATATATTTTTTTTACGATAAACCTTAAAGACCCTAATAACGTAAATTTTATATATATTAGGTTTTACGCGACGTTTACGGATATATTATTTAATACTAGCGAAGTACTATTTATCTTTAGATCTTTTATATCTACGAACGTATCTCGTATCGTAACGAAAATAGGGTCTTAATTAATACTTTCTAAATTTAATAATTTCTATTATAATATGGGTAATATATTATCTAAAAAGTTATCCTAGTCTTTATAATTAGGATAATATAAAGAGTTATCGGTTAAATTACTCTTCCTAGAACGATATAAAATTAAGAAATTAAAAGATAAAAGTCTTATTACCTAGCGCGCCTAATAATTATTTAATTATTTAATATTTATAAAACCCCTTAAGTTATTATAATTAATTAAGACTTCTACTTTATATAAACTACCCTCGAGGTAGTATCGTTATTATTTAAATATCGCGACGATTACGAGGAGTTCTTTATTATAAATCTCGTATCGAACTTCTAAACCCTATATCTTACGGGATTAAAAAGCGACGGGATATTATTCGTTATTATTTTATAACTACGTTAAAATCGTAGTTATAATAAAATTAGAAATATCTATTTTAATCCGAATTTTTAATTCTAGATTAAAATATATTAGAATAAGTATATACGAGAATGAACCGCGAAGTAGGTAAAACGTTTACTCTACCTCTTTAGATTATTTAAATAGATTGAATTTTTTACTATTTTAACTACCTTTTAGTAAACCCGTTAATAAATTTATTATTTACGAATAACGATAAATAAATCGACGATAAAAATTAATAAAGCCTAAAAATACTTATATATTATAAAGGGACTTTGGTTTTGGCTAGGACTGAATTATATTAATCCTACGTTCGTTTATTAATATATTTTCGGTATTTACGATAAATTCTAGAAATTTAATTAACCGAGTAAAGAACTCGTATTTCTTAAAACTCGCGAATAAGGAATATTTTTATAAGCGTTCGAGTATTTATTATACGTAATTAATATACTCCTCTTTTAAATTTAAATAAATTAGGATATTATCTAGATAAACGATATAAAATATATCTATTAAACCCGTTAACGATTTATTAATATAGGCTTAAAAAGTAGTAGGTATATTCGTTAAATTAAATAATATTATTATATATTCGAAAAGGCCGTACCGTATACGAAATATTATTTTCTATTTATCGCCTTCTTTAATTCTTATTCGATAATAAGTATTTTTTAAATTAAACTTCGTGAATTATATAATACTATTTAGGCGGTCTAGCGTCTTATTAATTAAGAGTAACGGGTAGCGATTTTTAATAATAATCTTATTAAGACCTCGGTAGTCGATATATAGTCGTAGTTTATTATTTTTTTTTAAAATAAAAAGGATAAAAGCCCCGGCGGGGTTTACGGAGTATTTAATTTAACCCTTCGCTAAAGTATCGTCTAGGTATCTCTTTAACTCTATTAATTCTAAATTCGATAGATTATAAAGAGGCCCGTATAGCGGGTTACTCTTTATATTAATTATATAGTCGCCGTCTTTATATAATAATAATCGACTTACTTCTTTTTTTAAAAAGATATCGTTAAAATTTATAAATTTATTAAGAAGCGTAGGCGGTACGATAGCGGAATTATTAAAAGATATTATATTAACGGTAGTATCGCCTTTCTTAACCTCGTTTTTATTAATAGGATCTTGATTAAAGAGACTAGCTTTAGTATAAATTAATATATATATAACTAGTTATATGTTTAATAATTTCGTAAAATCCTTAAATAATTTTAATATATACGTATTTAGCGCGATACCGAACCGCTAGGTACGTATATTATAGTCGGTTTAAATCTTTTTCTTTTTTATAACCGGTATATTTATAATAATAGGCGAGTCTTTTTTATTAATAAAATAAAAGATATTATTATACTCTTTAGTTTATCCCTATAAATCGGTTAACCGGTAGACGATATTATAAATATTGTAATAATAAATAGATTACCCGTTTATTTATTTAAGAGTCGGTAGCGGCTCGCTCTCGAGACGCTCTAGGTTATATTATTATATAAATATTTTATTAATAATATTTATCTCCGCTCTTAGATCTTTATCTATCTTAATATAAATAATTTTTATATCGATATTAGCTAGGTTCGTAATAACTTCGTTATCGATATTTATATTTAGTCGGGTTTTTATTTCTTTTTATTCCCTCAGAATAAAGATTTCCCCGAGGGTTTATTATTTTTTAACTCGGCGGTATAATCGCCGATATAATTAATAATCTTTATTTTTTTCTCTAGATATTTATTAAAGTAGTGGCCGAGTTTATAATAATTAAAATATTTAATATCCTTAAGATTCTTATCGCTCGCGCGAGTCGTATATATTTTATTTATATTTTTACGATTACCCTTATTAGAATTTTATCCCTTTATATTAGATTTATTTTTATTATCTCCGCTTTTTAATTCTTTTTTATACCTCTTCCGAGGTTTTAATTAATTATTTTAATTATTATTTTATATCTTAAAGTCTCGATTAAGATTATATTCGTAACGCGCCGTAAACGATATAAATTCGGTTCGTTTAGTAAGAATACTTTAGGCCCGGTTAATTTCTTTTAAAATATTAAATCTTAAACGGGTTATTAAATAAACTATTTATTACTTTTTATTATAGAGAGGTAGTTCGGTTTCTAGGGTATTAAAATAAATATCGAAATCTTATACTAATTAATTATTCCTTTAATATATATATTAATATTTAAGATTCGTATTTATAGCTCGGTTTAAAAGGTCTTTAATTACGTTAAATAAATAATTTATAAAGAATTTCTACGTTAATATATTTATTAGATAAAGTTCTTTATATTTATTTTATAATTTCTTAATTTACCCCTTTAAGTAGGGTATTATATATAAAATCTTCTTTTCGTTTATTCGAAAGTTTACGGGTATTAAACGGAACGCGGTCTCTACGTCGTAAATTTATTCTTAATAATTTTACGGATTCTTTATATAGAAATCCCGTAGTTTCGATAATTATAAATTATTTTAATTTATATTAAAATCGATTTAACTACGACCTATTATCGGGCCGCTTTCGTCTTTTATATTTAATTTTTAAAGATTATCTTCGATTTCCTTATCTCCTTTACTTATAATAGTACGTTATAAATTTTCGATATTCTTTTAAATTATAATAATAGAGGCCTCTTTCTCGAGGGCTTTTTATTTACGTTTTAATTCTATAAATTATTAATTTATCGTAAAATTAGTATTCTTTAGTAAATCTTTTATATTTTCGTCTAAAGTATTAATCCTATACGTCTCGCCTTCGGGACGATTATTTTTAAAAAGATTTTTTATATTTCTAACGGATTACTACCTAAGAAGGTTAAGGGAGATTAAAACTATTAAATTATAATACTTAAAATATTTATAATAATATAAAAATAAGTATAAAGCCTTAGTAGGAAAATAATCTTTATATTTAAATAATAAAATTAATCTCTTAAGAGTTAGAGCGAGGGCTCCGAGCTTTTTATTTCTAAAGGGGCTCCGGAGTACTAGAAACTATAATATAATACTATAATATAAATAACGTAACTACGCTATATACTCTCTATATACTCTTTATATACTATATTTAATAACTACTATAAAGCTAGTTTTAGTATAATATAATAATTTTCTTATATAATAATTTTTAAACCTTCTTTATATAATAACTTTTAAAATTTAAATTCTATTATATAATAATTTATTTTCTCTCTAACTTCCTCTTAATTTTATTATATAATAAAATTAAATAAAGATAAACCTCGGATATAAATATATATATCTCTACTTTTAATAAATATATACTCGGGATCTTCGATATTATAAAGTTTATAATATTATAAATCCTCGATTAATATAAACTTTATCTTAATCTTCTTTTTATTATATAATTAATTTCTTAAATAATTAATATCGATAATTTATTTAAATTAATTATATTTAATTTATTTTATTATTAACTAACCCCTTTATTTATAGGGTTAAGTATTATATTAACGAGTTTTTTATTTATATATAATAACTAGAGCCGGTTCTACCTAAATTCGAATAAATTAAATAGTAAATATATTAATTAAAGTTACTTCTAATTAAATAAAATAACGGATAGAGCCCTAGTTTTTAATAATTATTTATATCCTTTTATATATACGAGAGGCTAAAGTAAGAGAAGAGATTCGCGTCGTATAATTAAAATTATATTATTAAATTAGAATAATAAATTAATTTTACTCGGTACCTTTTATTAAATTAAAAAGCGAAGGCCGCGTTAATTAATTAAAAAACTCGGGTTAATATATAAATATAATTACGCGAGGTATAATTTATTTTAATTAGAGGTATCCTAAATAATAATATTATATATTAACTTGATATTAAATATTTAAATATTTAGACTCTTTAATTTCTTAATTATATAATATATTCGTCGGTAAAACGAAAAGTGGCTCGATTATGATTTAGGGCGCTCGACGGGCGCCCCGGGAGCCTTAAACGCGATATTTATCTATCGACTCGATAGGCGCCCGAGGTATATAGTTAAAGGGCCTAGGGTTACTCGGGCGTATACCGAGTAAACCTAAAACCGCTACTAACGGGTATTAAATTAGGGGTACGCTACTAACTTTAGACCCCCGTTTATAGCCCTTATTTATAGTTATAGCCCTATTCTATTCATAGTTATGGCCCTATTCTATTTATAACTATAGTGTATTCTATAGTCCTATCGCTGTCGTACCTCTATAATTATTACTGTCGTACCCATAAACCCCTGATGTATACCTTAGTATATAGCCTACGTATTACCCCCGCGAGGATTTCGCCTAAATCGATCGATTCCGGGGATTAAAACTTACTGGCGTTAAAGGTAGTTCCGGGGGGTCGCTATTATCGATAAAGGCGATCATAGAATATTAAAATTTTAGGTAGTAAATTATATAATTTTCTAAGGCCAGGGCCCCTAAAGCTCCGGGTTTAAATTACGCTCGTTAAGAGCCCGACGTATGTCTTATAGTAGTCTCGGGCGCCCGTCGAGCGCCCGTCGAGCGATTTAACGCTCGAAGGGTACTCGGCGGGCGCTCGACGGGCGCTTAGGGCCGTTCGGGCGCCTTAAGCCTACCTCGGGCGCCCGAGGTAGCTTACCTAATAACCCCGAGCCGTTAGAGCCGGTTTTCGATTTACCGACGTTTACGTTATATATTTTTTAAATTCGGTGACTATCTATATTCTATAGCGGGAAATTCAAAATTATTTTAATTTTATCGAGAATACTTTTCTATTAAAGCGAGTATACTTTCGGAAATTATATTACGACTACCGAATTCCTATTAATAAATAATTTTTTACTCGAGTAGTTAAAAATAAAATTTTATATAAACTATTTAAAAGTACTTCGTATACTCGTATAATAAAATAACTCTTCGAGGGTAATTAATTTAAAAAGACGAATAAAGATAAAGAGTATATAATTATTCTAGTTTATTAAAAACTAATATTTCTTAAATAATTTAATTTATTAAAAATTAAACCGGAATTCTAATTTAAAAAAGAAAATAAACGGTTTATTAAATAAAAACCTAGTTTTTATATAGTAAAGGAATTTTATTATTATATAATAAAACTTAAATTTAAGCTTTTTATAGTAATTAAAAATAAATCTTATATAATAATTAAAAACGAGTTTTATATAATAATTAAGAACGAGCTTTATATAATAATTAAAAACGAGTTTTATATATAAAATCTAGAGTTAGAACTAGAGCCCTAGACGCTAGCGCGGAAACGGTCTCGTATAGAGTTTTTTTAAAGTGATAATAAATTTCTTAAAGATTCGGTTCGCTACTACCTCGATTATATAATATTATCTTCGTTACCTCTCTCGTTAAGTAATCGGATTTATATAATATTATAAAATTAAAGTTTAGAGTTTATTATAAATAAAGTAAATATGATTATCCTTATTAAGAAATTCTTATTAAGAAATTATTTTTTAATATTATTTTATAGTAAATTTTAAAGCCTATATTATAATAAATCGAGACTACTCTTATCGTCTCTCGTATAAAAATCGATAAAACTACGTTTATTACTTATACGACGATAAGTACTCGGTAATTTAATTATATAATAATTAAAAATACTCGGTAACTTAATTATATAATAATTAAAAATACTCGTTAATTTAATTATATAGAAATAGATAATACTTCGCTACCTAGTTATACGAGAAATTAGACGAAAATAATAAAGAAGATTATAGTTTAAAATAGTAAAAAGGCCGAGGGAAATAAAAAAAAATAGAAAGATAATATATTTTAAAAGTTTAATATTTTATATAATAAATAAATTTAATTAAAAGTATTTTTCGAGAGTTTAACCTCTCGTATAGTAAATAAATTTAAATAGAAGTATTTTTCGAGAGTTTAATCTCTCGTATAATAAGTAGATTTAGATAGAAATATTATTCGAGAATTTAACCTTTTATATAATAAATAGGTTTAAATAATTAAAGAAATATTTTTCGAGAATTTAATCTCTCGTATAATAAATAAATTAAGATTATTTAATTAAATAAAATATATATTAATTTATTCTCGCTTTAATTATATAAGTAGTTTATTAAAATATTATTAACTCGTATAACCTATTAATTTTAATTATTATATAAAAGTATAAATTATAGTTAAGCCCGCCTAGGTAGTATACCTATATATATTTTTATTTAAATATTTTATTATACTAGCCTATATACTTTTTAGAGACTCGAAAAAAAGTAAACTATTTATTATATAAAGATTACTACGGAGATTACTTTACTCGATAAATTAATAATACTATTTTTACTATTTTTAATACCCGTTAACTCCGACTCCGATTCTTTATAATTTTTTTATAACTCTTTACTCTCTTTATTTTTATTATTATTTAACGATTTATCCGATAGCGCTCTAAATATACCGTTATATATAGAGTAACGAATTATATAATTTTATTATTTATAATTATTATATAACCCGCTAAAATAATTAAGTAGATATTAATATTTAAAGAATATTTTCCCCCTATTAAGGTTAATTTATCCCGGTATAAAATATATTATATAAAGCCTAGTTACTCGGCGGAGAGTAAAAATAATAAAAAGAAAATATCTATAACTCTATACTAGAATTATATTAATATACGACGGGCGGTTTATATAAATTCGCGCTATTATTATAATTAAAGGCCGAGCGGCGATATTTCGCTTTAGAAAACCGAGTATAATTTAATTTAACGCGGAGTATATGAAGAGGTCGAGACTTTAATTAATAATATTAAATTAAATATAATCACTAGCGTAGTTAAAATAATAAAAAATAACTATATTTATTTAAAATATTTATATAATAATTAACTACTATTTAATAAAATTAAAGAATTATATAAAGAAGAGTTAAAAGATAAAAGATATATATAATAAATAATAAATATATATAATAGAGAAGAAAAAAGAAGAAGGGGAAGAAATTATATAAAGGATTTTTAATATAAACTCTTAACCCTACTCTTTATATTATATAAATCGGTTATATTATTATCCTCGGATATACTTTATAATTAATTATAATATAATTTATATTAAGGACGATTTATTATATAATACTCCAAGAGTAATTAGGTAGGAGCTTTATTATATATTTAATTTTAAATATTTTTTAAATTATAGTTCCTTAACTAGCTTTAAATAATTATATAATAAACTTTTAATATATTAAAAAAAATAGTCTCTTCGTATATAACCTAAAGTTATATTATATTTTTAAAATATTATTATATAATTCTTAAAAGCTAGTTAAATAAAAGTTATTATATATAATTTATTTTAAATATTAATTAAACCCTAGTTCTTTAACTACTTTTAAAATATTATATAATAAATTATTTAAATACCGGGAATAATAATCTCTTCGTATATAATTTATAATTATATTATATTTTTAAAATATTATTATATAATCTTTTAGAGTTAGTTAGGGAATTATAATTTAAAAAATATTTAAAATTAAATAAATAAAATAGCTTCTATTAATAACCCAATAACGATTTATACTCGTACGAGAAATAATTAAAATAAACTTATACTTATACGTAACTCATATTCTAAACGATTCACTATATAATTACCGCGTTATCGTTAGCGGATTATCTGGTTTTAAAGCCTGCGCGGTAGGGCCGCAGATCATTTTTTGGTTTTTGAAATTTTGGTTTCTGGATTTTTGATTGTGTCCTACCCTGGCCTATCGTCCGCCGTAATGATGACGCTACGCATACAAAGATAGTAGATAAGATCTCTTACGCAAATCATGACAAGTAAGAGTACTGACATAGCGAATAGTAAGTTTGCAGCTCGCAACCCCTACAGAAGTAGCAAATATCCACATTGACCAGGATCGTTCATAGACCATCTCATCTATCTCAAAATTGTCACCAGTAACAGGGGACTCTCCACAGGACCTCCTAGATAGTTACTCTGGCTCCGGTTTCGCGGCCTGGCAAACAGGTTTACCCTTTGGCAAAACGCCGGCACTCCTTGTCATAGAGGTTTGCGATGCGTATCTGACTCCTGGAAGTCCCTTCTACGCACCTGAGCGCTTTTACACAGTACTACAAAACGTCGAGCGTCTAATTCAAACATGCGGGGAGAAACAGATGCCACTCATTTTCGCACAAGTCGTATATCAAAATCCAGAGTCTGGAGGTAATTGATACAAGCACAAGATACCAAAAGGTCTCAGCTGTTTTGATTTTGGCAACAAACTTGGCGACTTCCCCGCGGAGTCAAGTATATGCAAACCACAACCAGGCGAGACGGTCATCGAAAAGCAGTATAGCAGCTCCTTCTTTGGGACCTCGCTCGCCAGTATGCTCATAGGCCTGAAGGTAGATACGCTCATCATGGGTGGCTATTCGACTAGTGGTGGTGTCCGTGCCTCGACGACGGATGCTATGCAGTATGGTTTCATGCCATTTGTGGTAGGAGATGCTTGCGGAGATAGGCATGCCTATCCTCATAATACAAGTCTATTCGACATTCCGGCAAAGTTTGGCGAGGTTGTATCAACAGAAAAGATCATGCAGCTCCTTAGACAAGGCGATTTAGTATGAGCAGTGGGAGAGTGTGACAGAAACTCGAATGGGTCGCAGCGATCACGGTTAAGCTGCCGGATTTGATACCTCTAATTAGGCAGTGGGGCCAGAGTGACGTCTTGAAAAGAGACGGACATTTGTTTTTCTTGGCCAAGAAAAAGGCCCGCGGCCACTGGAAGCCCTCATTCCCCAATAGCACGAGGAAACGGTCGCGAATGGTTGCCTTGTGCGAACCGAGTTCATTATGAGCCGAGCGGGATACGGGTCGTTTGTAGGGGAGTCTTGTGGCGCTTGCATCGGAGATGTTCGGTCTAGGCCCAATCAGTCAACGTGGCACTAAATCTTCTAAATCGGACGTGGGGCGGCAGAATTGTTACATCTCCAGATATCTCCGCATCCACATGCAATGGCTCTCTTGTGTGTCTCGTCTAAGACTTACCATTGGCTTCACCGCTGTTCTGGTCACACCTCACTAATATGGTGTATTCTGCAACTCCTCCTCATACCTCACGAATATGGTGTGTTCTGCAACAGGAACCGTCTTTACCGGACCTTGCGAGCATCAAGTGCCGGTTCCTCAATTCAGACTACCAATGCATATATTTTGCTTTTCCATGCCGGGTTCTATGTTATGGTAGTTTGAGCTGTGGAAGCTGTCGCTGGCAATCCAGAGCATGCGCCGCAGCGGCTTGACCGTATCAATGTCCTGCATTGGAGACCGCGGTCTTGGGGATATCTGACGTCGTCATTGGCGTGCATCAGATATGGACGAAGTCCCTGGTGATGAAAAGCTAAGTGCGGAGAATTGTACACATCTCCGACTGTAGGACATGCATATACCTGAGTCTAAGTCTTTCGGCCTCGCCTTCTCCGTAAGTTTAGTCTCTATTCCACCTATATTGGCTGATCTGCTACCTGTATGCAGCCAAGTAGCTCCTGCCGACGTGTATCCCGCATCTCGCCTGCTGCTCTGCGAGCATGTCCGATCAGTCAACGGGCACCATTGAAGAATGAGCAACTCGATGATAAAAGGACGTGAGATCCTCTCCAATATTCCAACCTCTCAATCATTTCCAAGTCTGTCTGGCGAGCTTGAAAAAGTGCACTATCCGGATTGACTTCCAAAAGATGGCACCACTCATCAGGACCACCATTCAGCTACTCATGGGCTACGTCCATACCGATAACCCGCGCTATCATGGTGTAGAGCACAAGCTGCCTTGCCATGATGCTCACCGCCACATTGCTGATGCAGCCACCGTCAATGGGCCAAGTCTTGCTACAATCTCTTGGGGCTTCAACCGCCTGGATGTCTATGGCAAACACCAGGCCTCTGGAGATGTGAGTCACAAGTATTGGGATGGCTATCAATGGGGACCATCAGTCGGAGACCTTGAGCTTCTTGGAGGAGACTTCGATACACCACCTTCAGCGGTATCAGGCAATACGAGCAAGATGGATATCTTCTCCATCGGTCAAGACAATAGCCTTCAACACAAGTACTTCGACGGTTCTTTATGGCAACCCTCTGGAAGTGATTGGGAGAGCCTCAAAGGCAAGCTTGACGCAGAGTTTGCCCCCTCGACCACTTCTTGGGCACCCGGTCGGCTAGACATTTTCGCTAAAGGTTTGGACGGTGGTTTGTACCTCAAATACTATGATGGCTCCAGCTGGGGCCCAAGCGGCAGTGATAATGAAGACTTGGGCGGCGATCTACACAGTGGACCTGCTGCTGTATCATGGGGTCCCAACCGCAATGATGTAAGCAATGGCTGAACTCTAACTCCTCCATCAAATGGCGTGAGGCTTTTGAAGACCTACAAAGGAGAGATACTGACTTGATGTTCTGTCAGATCTTTGCTGTCGATACCTCTACTGGTCTCGTCCACATCTATTGTGATGGGACGAAATGGTCTGGGTGGGAAGAACTCGGTGTTGGAAGCCTCTACGCGACTCCATGTGCCATTTCCTGGGGCAAAAACCGGCTCGACGTCTTTGCTGTAAACTCCCAGGGCAGCCTTTCCCATGTCTACTGGGATGGTAGTCAATGTAGGTATATTTTCTATATACCTTCATGCCGCACCATACCCCGTTTGCAATAGCGACGCAAGCCTGATTGGTAGATCGTTCATTTGCTTCTCAAGATTGACAATCGGTCCTTGCATGTAATGGGAGAAAAGTATACTAATTTCAGCATACTTCAGGGTCGGCCGAAGAGGATCTTGGAGGTACCGAGCTCACAGGCACAGTAGCAGCGACCTCTTCACCGAATCGAATTGACATTGTTGCCTTGGGATTGGACTCCCAGTATTACTACAAATACTGGGATGGAACTCAGGTACGTCACCTTTCGCAATGATAACTTCTTTTCGCAAAAATTTGTGCCACGAACTACGCCAGTCGGCTTTCGTGAAGGCCATAGGCCCGGCAGCTGAAACAAGTCTCGCAAATGCTTGTTATTTGTGAGTAAAGCCATGCTGATCTTGAGGACTATCAGTGGCAACCCTCAGTGAAAGACTGGTATCCGAAGGGCGGTGACTTCATTGCTGCACCATCAGTGGTGAGCTGGGTGAAGGATGCTGACCAGCGCTTGGATATATTTGGGGTGACAAGTGACAATCACTTGGGCCATCAGACCTGGTATGGATCTGGCTGGTATCCTGGATCGAACGAATGGGAGAAGCTCGGCGGGCCTTTGGAGGCGTACGCTCACCGACCGTCAGGTTCGCCGAGCCAAGAGTTGTAGGAAGGAGGGAGAATCCAAAGGAGAGGAGATGGTGATACTGGTCGTTCTAAGATCTCCGTTTGTCTGATGAGCGTGAGATCTTGTCATGTGTTGTTACGACGAGAGTAAATCGAATCAGTCCTGTGCTGTTTCGCGCCTTCTGAGGCCTTCACTATGATTTGTCAAAGCTCAATATATGTTGTACTCAGTAGTCGTTGATTTGTCAAAATTGCAGTTGGTTCAAGTCCAGATGGCATGGGATGGCTCTCGTACATGAGATTGTGTGCTACGGGTGTTTTCCATCTTGGAGACGACTATTTTCATGTCGACTGTGAGGCAAAGTCCTACCCTGGCGATGAAGGAACCCATTCCGTTTCTTGAATGTTCCTCATGTAAGTATTCGAGAGTTCCACTATGGGAATCGCTATGAAACACGGGTAGGCAAGCTTGGGGCCGTCGAGTAGTTGCAAAATGGATTGAGCCGCCACAACCGTATTTGATCCTGGCAAAAAGTTTCATCAAGATGCAGAGCATTTACTTCGGTAAAAAGCCCTAAAGCGCAGACACTGTCTGGTAAAGGCGCTTGGTATGTGACTCTTTGAAGCATTAGCTATGTGCGAGAATTTGCTGAGCCATTACGGGCCACAATGGCTGCGAATTGTTTGTGACGACAGGTTTGCGCTGAACTTCAGCTTGAAAGGAGGATTTGATGAGCTCTAGGGTCTTGATGCGAATCCACAAAGACTAGTAATGAAGTAGCCGTGATTGTCAGTCCGAGTAGTTACACGCGCTACTGCTGCCTGAAATGGCTTGGGCTGCTAATTAAAGACTCTCGCTGATGTACTCCTTCCTAAACGTTGATTGTGAGCCGTTGGGGAGTCTTTTACAGTCCTCGAACCGATAGATGCCTTGGGCAATCCCCGGGAAGTCCTGGGGGCGCACAAACGGGTTTCAGCGCACAGTTCGCTTACGGGGGGCGCACGACTCGGTACTTAGATTTGTATGGGGCTCTCACCGAGATCTAAATACCTGTTCATACCCCACCATCGTCGCCATAAATGCAGAGCGCGGTATATCGCTGTATAGCTTTCGCTTATCCACCCTATCTATACCTCCTGTATGCCGCTGTCGCTCTTCTACCCTACCTATAACTCGCGCTCGTCTACATTTATAGCGGCGATAAGGTCATTCTTGGATCGCTGCCTTATAGGGGCTGTGGGGGTAAAAGGCTCAGCCTTACCAACGCCTTATTAGGCTTAGGTTATCGCCGCCCGACTACTAGCGGAGCGGATAAGGTAGGAGGGAGTTCTTGGCTAAGGACGGGTTCATATAATAATATCGGCTTCTTAGTTTGGCGATAGCGAGGTGACGGCGATAGCGAGGTAAACTAAGGGGCAATAGTAAGGTGAGGGGCGATAGCTAGGTGAGGGCGACTAGTAGATAAGAATGATAGAGGTGGAAGTTGAAAACATCTCCAAATGGCGGTCACCTATGGCGACGATAGTGGGGGTATGAATGGGTACTTAGATCTTGGTGAGAGCCCCATACAAATCTAAGTACCGAGTCGTGCGCCCCCATTAAGCGAACTGTGCGCTGAAACCCGTTTGTGCGCCCCCAGGACTTCCCGGGCAATCCCCCAGAACGTCCCGTCTTTGGTCTTGGTGATCCTAGAGTAGATGGATTCGGCTCCGGCTTCGGGATTCGAGACAACGGCATGGGCAACACAGCCAAGATTGAGATGCTTGATCACTTGACGGGAGAGTATACGGCCATTCCGATCCGTAGCTTCGTCCATGACCATAGGCGTAAGAATGTGACGCATAGATCTGTGGCTTTCCGGTAGTCGAGTTTGGGCAATCGTATGATATACGGAAAGGTTTGTATCAGAGTCTTAGCGAATGTTGGAAGCGAAGCAGAAGATAGGATTGAGCAAGGTGAGGTTTTTGCTTGATCACCAGTCATTTTGCAAGATCCGATACGGTTTCGGTAGCAGCCGGCTTGGCAAGAAAGCTAGCACTAGCCCCCGGTATTATACGAACGCCCTGTAATGATTCGGATAATCCTTCAGATAATCCTTCCAACAATCATTTTTCATCCTCAAGAGCCATGCTTGACTGGCGTCTCTAGTATGCTGATGGTGCTGTCAAAAGAGGACCACTATTTGCCGATGAGGATCGGACTTTCATGAACGGAGCAGGCAGGCTGCGGTACTCGATTATCAGAGTGCAAGCTTCATTGTATTGAAGCTATAACAATCTCACGATCTTATTCTCATCCTTTCTTGCAATTTATGCCCCTCTCTCGGAAACTAGCAGCGCCTGGTATAGTCTTGAGCGATGGACAATTCCACGTTGCGTCAGCTCAACCGTCGCGAGCTTGCTCCGCATCTTCGCGATGCAGTAGTCACTTAATCCGTGTCGGTCGTCTCTCATCACCCCCTTACCGGAATTCAACGAGAGGCGCAGCCGCGCCATATATTTGGCTTCTGGCTGGCAGCCACAATTTGATTATAGTGAACCCTTGAGTGATGCTCTTTCTCAGCATTTGTCAAGACACGTCAGGAAAGCTGCGATTCTACGTTTTGGCGAAGAGTTGCGAAGTGCAGAATGGGAAACGGTTTGGAGTGAGCTTGGCGGAATCGAGGGGCTGCTGGCTCTGTTCGCAAAATCTGGAGTGAATGACGTGAAGGCACTTTCTAGGGAGATTGGACGCTGCAGAGGATAACCTCGAGCCGGGAAGGAGCAACGAGAAAGTGCCATTATAGAGCTACTTCAAGGTCCCCTTTCTGCCCTATAACCTATGACTGAATGCAAGAGTAGTGACCAGAGGCCACTTCAGAAGCACCTCGCACAACTTGTTCCGGCCTACGCCTCCAGATTCGTTCGGACCATAGTCACGCAGGAATACAGCATTCTGCTAGAATGGCTGCCAAAGAAAAGTGTAGTTCAATATCACTATCCACTCGTGCAACGATTGGTGATTAAGCACCTTAATATTCAGAATGGCCCTCGTTTTCCAAGAGAATACTTATCGCTGCAGCTCATAGATCCGCTCATGCGCCGTGTGTCGCGGAAGAAACCTAGCCTCGACTATGTCTGAAAAGTTCTCGAACCTACCCTCGGATATCTGAAGGCAGAACCAGAGGTAACAGCGAGCAAATCGCTTCGCTCTGGAGGCCTGATAAATCGAGCGGCTAGACTCTGGTCTGAGTCTCCAAAGGATCTACACAATCAATTGGTCACTCTCATTGGCATGCAGGGATTAAAGGACATCCAAACTCTTGGCCCATATCAGTACATCCTAGGTGCAGTCCCACAGCCTCGCCGCTATGAACTTCTGAGACTTGTATAGTTGCACAGTAAGGGATAGAGGACAGACAGAGAGTCCATCAAATATGGCCCACGAGAATATTCTCCCCGTTGCGGCGAGAAGATACACCATCCTTGGTCTAGGGACTGTTTAGTATATATCCTGAAGCTGATTTTCTGGAAAGACTCAGAGGGAACACTATCATCGCGCAGCCCACTAAGCCTGGTTCGGATCTTGTTAATTCCCGCTTACTGCTGCAATCAATACGATAAGGGTATGATTTGGAATATGCACTTGCAGCAATTGAGATAAACAAAAGGAAATCCTCCAAAGGTCGAGAGTAAACGGATCGAGTATTCTTCGCCAAAGCCGCAATGTTCTACTCTATGACTAGCGGATATTTGCAGCTTTATGGGGGGGATGACGCTAATGGCTAAGACGCTTTTTGCGGGACCTATTGACTGCGAAGACAGTCTTCAACATAAGCGCCACCAATACAATAGAAGGAATTGCATTGCTCTCTAACATTCCCTATGATCCGGAACAGTCTACCGCTGTCAAAATTCCGCAGGGTGGTACAGGCAAACGAGGTGCTTCTAGAATACCTCGAATCAGCCGTTCAATCCTTGCGGGAGTCCTTTTTCTACGCTTTAGACTGCCAGGGTCCTTTAAAATTGTTCGCGGAAGTAGCCATGGTGCGTATAGATAAGGTAGGCAGGTTGAAGCGCGTCGTCCGACTTTTCGAAGACACACTGCTCGAAGCTGAGACGATTGGACTAGCGCTAGAGCACGAAAAGCTGGGCTTCAACTTACCCCATGGTCCGCTATCGCTTGGCGTGGGAAGTGCTCGCAATGTGAAACCTCCATTGCGGTCCTCATTTCTGTTCCTCGATGACCTGGCTCGTGCGCGGGACGAGATGTGCCAAAAACATCGTCCTACAATACACCCTGCTAGTGCTGCTCTTGAGCCGCCCTGGCCACGTGGGCTGCCTATACAGTATCTGACAAGACCGTTCAACTTGACAGTGGAGGAGGCCAACAATCACATGCTCTTCATAGCAGCCCGCGATGTAAGTGTCGTATTGCTTGAACAAACGCCTTACCTCGTGAGCGGTGCCGGATCCGACGCCAGTCCGAATGGGGGTGAGCAAAGTATTGTCGGTTTCTGGGTCGTTAACGAAGCAGAAGTTGATTAAGGCGGGGCTTCGTTCTCCAACCAGTGGTCTGTATTAATTACAATTACAGTAGGAGGGGCCCTCGATGGGTCAGTTTGAGTGGAAATCCCTAGCATCTGTGCGCGATCTAAATTTTCCTCAGCGACTATGAGAAATTCGCCACATTCGGCCTTAGCTTCTCTTCGTTTTTCTTAATCAGTTGCACACAAGGTACAGCTACTGCCGCAAACATGACTACAAGTAGCCCTTCGAAGGCTTTGATTATTTTCTTGTAGTCTGAAGTATTGCCAAGCGAGAGAAACTGACGCAATGAATGTAGTGCCCTTCGAATACCGGTAGCGGCACCGACGATACAATCACTCGGGCCCCCAGTACTACCAGTCCAGCTACTCGCTCACTGGTACTAAGGCATATGGTGGCTATAATGTGCTTCTGACAGATCGTGGTTCTGACGAGACTAAAAAAAGCAGAAAGACACTTCCATGGAACGCGATTTTCTTGGCCAAGCAGGCTGGCGCCAGGAAGGCGACATCGAGTTCCAGTGCTGCATTGATACGGAGAGCGACCTCTGGCCGGGAAGCCGAGTCTGTCCGGCTGCTTCTTAACGGATTGAGTCCTAGGTGTTGAACGGACTGATAATTGGAGCAAATAGGTAGCTTGGCCTTTATTTCTCCATGTACTACGAATTATTACGGTAAATTTAGTTGCATTCATCGTCTTGTTTGTCGAAGCATATGACGATATTGCGCGTACACTTGCTTAAGACTGAATCGCACATTGCCAAGGAGTGAAGATCCCCAGATTTATACAGACACACATTTTCTACAACTGGTCCTCCTAGAAGTTGCTTCTTGGCGCTACGGATGATGTAGATTAAACTCTAAAATAACGAATGTGGGGTAGGGTTTAGTGCGTTGCTTTTCCCCCACACCTCTACAGTTGCATGTGTAGACAACAGCTCATGAACTATCGATCCACATGGCAGACGATCAAAAGCCGCAACGAGTTCCAGGTAGCCGACCGGACAGAGTCCGACTGGTGGTGCTTGTTTACAGGAAGCAAGGAATGAGCATTGAAGATTTCCAAACCGCTTGGTAAGTACTCTATCATGAGATTTCTCTAATGAGACCGCGGTGGTAGCTCTGGAGGTCGTTGACCAGGAGTAATGCTGAGTTCACTATCTGCATAGGCGTGATGACTTCGCACCAATCTTCTCCCAGCTAGCCATTGTCAAGAAAAACCTGCTCACATACGAACAAGTGTGTTTGAGAGGGCCTTTTTATGTACCTTGGTAATGTTTGTTATTGCCTGCTAATGCGATATTGTATATCTGCAGGGTCATATCAACGGCTCGGCGCTAGAGAGGTTCAAGAAAGCAGGAGTGCCGATTGAGGATTGCGACGGCGTAAGTCTTGATCATTTGGGCGGCAGGAATAGACGTTTCAGACAGATCATGACTGATTATACCGTTCAGATCGCTATTTACGAGGCAATGTCCTATGAAAAGGTTCGCTCTTTCCCTCCTTCCATCCATACGGATTTAGGTAGAGTGTAGATGCCAATCGATCGCGCTGTCACCTAGCTTTTCGAATGCTTTGAAGACGAAGAGTTTACCAAGGCGGTGGGACCGGAGGAGGAGAAGTTGCTGGATGTGAAGAGGGTATGTAAAGTCTACTTAGTCTACTTAGTATGTGTCACGTCTATGAAGACCATCCGCTCACTATATATCAGTCGTTGGCTTTCCCGGTAGACATTGTGTCAATTTTTGATGACCCAACTTAATGTGGAGTCGCTTGCTAGATTAGAGGCCTGGTGTTATTGACGTCTCCCAGTATTTATTAGGTGCCGTGCTATGGTTTAGCCGAAGCTGTACTGTGATGACTTTCTACCAGCTCAGATTCGTGAAACAGAACCATGGATCTACTATCAAGCAAATTGCAGCCCTCTTTCGTGTCCAGGTCTCTTCCATTGCGACGACTACATCTAGGCTTTACTGATGATGGCCATGCGCCTATCAGTCCCTTCCTTCACCCTGCACAAAAAATTCTCTTAATACTCCCCTGCCGTAGTAACATATGAGACAAGCTTGAGGCCGAGGAATCAAAAGCGAGTAAACCGGAGTTCATAGACTAAGGACATCGGGCTCAATGCGCACTGGAACTTTGCCAGCGTGCTCATCATGATTGGTAAGTAGGTACTTAGCATTCGAAGCATCGTCTTCCGTCGTGGGGTCGGAGAATCCCCTCCTACCGAGGCATTCAACTTTCTGGGGCTCTTGGACAAATGGAACCTTCGTCGCACCTTCTGAAGGTGGGGTTTCCACAACTCCAGCATATTTTTTTGTTTTCATAAAAGCAATGCCGCAGATGTAGGGTGCCCACATGGGTCACAGCAAGCCAGCAAGCGAACAAGGGTTGGCAGTCATGTCGTGAGACTCTTTCCACATGCAGACACTTTTGAGTGCTACTTCGCTGGCACCAGAGAGCGTGGGTCATCAGCGGGAATGAATAAGATGCTTCTGAGACTCTTCGGATCGATTCTTGGTATACGCCATCGGGTGGGATAGTTCTCTTTTAGAATGACGTGTGGCCCTCCACGACAGTGGTTGGTGGTGCTAGCGTATCACTAGATGAGAATCTTCGACATGACTGTTGCTATCGTCAATCGCGAATGAAAGAAGCTTGGTTGCGTATCAAGAAGTACGTTCGCTATGCCGTCGAAGTTAGCGCTGGATCTGCTCATCCATTTAATGCTCAGCTGTGATGAACTCGATAGCATGTATTGATCAACAGAATGGTAGCCACTTCAAAGATGAAGCTGTCCTAGGTCTGTGGTCGCTCGCGAGCTTCTGGGCTCTCGAAGGTTCAAGACACTGAAAAACCTTCCTCAGCTGTCATCTGCGGTTTTGGTAGGCCCGTACCTAATTCTCCAATCATGGCTCCTACACTTCGAATTCCCCTCGCGGCCGCATGAGTCTCTCACGGGAACGGGCCAATTCTTCTCGACTCCAAGACTCTGACTCTTGATCCCGTCGCTGCTTACGCTCTTCCTGAATACGTTCTTCGTTCGTTACCTGGACCTGGCGCTTGGGATACTCCGAAAGGACAATGGGCGAAGTAGCCATAGCCAGCTTGATTACAAGGACTGTTGGGCCTCACGTGGATTGCGGTATCCGTTGTAGACTGATAGCCAAGCCTGCTTTTCGTGCAAAGGATTTGATCCACGACATGGTGATTGTGAAAGGTTGGTTGAAATATTGAACTGTGTTGAAGGGGTACGTAGAATAGGAGGAATGTGCAGTAGGAGGATGTGTTGTTAAGGGATGTAGTGTAAAATGTTTTGTTGTTCGAGGAAGAGAGAGAGAGAAGAAGTTCCGGCCGTTCCGAGACTTTCCAAGGTCTAGTCTAGGGAAGGCAAGATTGACTCCACTATTTCTACAAGCCAAGCCATTTCGAAACTTACTTGAGCAAGCCAGTGCCAGTTTTCAGATGTTACATAGACTGCGATGCCAGCAGCGCACGCCATTATTCGATGGAATGTGTGATACCGGCGATACTTCAGATCTTGTTGGGGTCTAACAATTTTGTAAAACCGCTCGACTCTTGTTTTATACACCAGCTGGGCTATCTATTGTTTCGGCCTGTATTCAGATCTGGCGATTCAATAGATGTCTGTTGTCGCGACATTGGAAGGCCCAGCGCTAGTCGATAACATATTGGCTGCTACAGGGCTCGCCTGATGCAAAATAGCAATCCTGTGGACGGTCGACTCATACGGTCATAGTGCTGTGGCTGCACTATACTTTAAAGTATAAACCTTGTCACGCTTCCACAGCTTGCTACGAGTCTTGGCATGTGAATCAGCTCTTGGTCTCAAAGTCTTCCAAGCTTTCCTCTCTTTCCTCCTCGACAGTAATACTCCCAGTAACAATGAGAACCACCATGCCTATAGCCACACTGTGCCCTACTTGCCAGACAGTGATGAACACACCAGCCAATCAAGAGCCAAAAAAGATCAAGTGCGGAAGATCAGCCGTTATCCCAGGATTCATCCTCGTCGCCTGCCTAATCTGTCTACTTTCCACCAACATCCTTCGATCGAATCCATGTTCACCGGAAGCGCCATACGGGACTGTCTGGCTTGCAACATGCATCACTACCGTCGTTCTAGGTCTTACTGCCTTCATCAGTACAATGATTGTACTAAGCGAGGACGAGACAAAGGAATGCAGCACTATGACAAACATGTTCATCATTAGCATCATTTTCAGCGCCCTAATCTTCTTCGCTACGCTTCTCAGCGCCTGCATAAATCAGCACCTAGGCGAAAGTGATGTCTTTTTCGCCTTGAGGGTGATGAGTACTGCCGTGAGTGTGAACTTGCCACTCGCGATCTGGTACGAGGGAGGGGTGATAGCATTGCAGCTGGAAGTCATGGCCATGCGGAAGAATATTTTGAATGGTGGAGAGAGTAAAGGTGGAAATTGGGTATTTATCGAGACGTGATACTGCGATATAGGTGGAATGATTGTGGGAGGGTTTGGGACGTTCGGAATTAATTCTGACGGGGATTCTGCGGATCAATTCGACGAGAGATTCGACGGGAATAGACAGTGTTTTCGAGTGGCTTCATGCTCTTGGCTATGTCCAATAATTAGTATACTAGGGAAATCTCTACAATATATTAAAAGATAATATTTAGACGTTTCAAGTTTTAAGAATTTCATCTTATCTTAAATTATATACTCGTAATCAACTATACTCTTTTTTAATTCTATATTTTACTTTTATTATTTATATTCTATTTTTCTTTACCCCTCGTTAGTATTTATTATTTAAAAAATTATATATTATCTCGATTATAATTCGATTTATAATAGAGAGACTCTATTAAATTATTTATATTATATTGAATTTTATAAATATTTCAAAATAAATAATTATAACTTTTCGTTAAAATTATAATATTACGTAATTTTAAAATTTTCAACTTTTATATATATATTTTTATTATACTACGAAGTATTAAGGCTCTTTATTTAATAATTTAATATAATATTAATAGGACCTAGATTAGTAATTTTAGAGAGAAGTATTAAGAATTAAAAAATAATAGTTTTTATATAAATAATTAAATATAACTAGATAAATTTAATAAATTTAAATAATAATTAAATAAATATTTATATTTAGAATTTATAATTAAAAGTTTTAAAAGAAGTTAAATATAAAGTTTTTATTTATTAAAGAATATATTATCTATATAATAGAAGGAAATTATATTAAAAATAATTTATTTATTCTATTTATTTATCGAGTATAATAAATAGTAATTTATCTACCCTATTTACTCTCCGATCGTAGTAAATAGTTTTACTACTAGTATTTATCCTACTCTTTTACTAAATAATCCTAGTACTATATAATATTTATAATACGGAGTAACTATAGAAAAGAAAGAATTAATAGAGAATTTCTTTTCTTTTTACTTTATAGGACTATTTCTATATATATTTTATATATATATATATATTCCTAGTTTATATATAAATTTATATATACGTATATATATAATTTTAAACTACTTTTATATATAATTTATTATTTAAATATTATTATAATCGTATTTAATATTATATTTTATATAATATTTAATTAATTAATATCTAGTTTAATATAATATATTATTATTTATTTTAATATATTTAGAGCTAGTTATTTTTATAATATCTATATTTAATATAAATTTATTTATATTTAAAATAAATATATTACTTTATTCAATTTAGTATACTCGTTATAATTTTAATATTTTTAAATACTTTTATATATATAGCGCCCTCTATTATTACTCCTCAGTTAGTTATTAAATTTAATATATTTATATTAATTTATATCTATATCGGTTTTAATATTATAATAAATTGATTTTATATTTACTTTATTCGATAATTATCGAGTTTAAAGAAATTACTAATAGAATTTATATTATATTAATAATATTATATTTCTAGATTAGTTTATTAAATAAATAAATTAAATATAAAGAGTTTAAATAAGAGATAATAAATCGAGTTTAGATTTAAATAAATAATAAAGAAACTAGAGAGTTATTTATATTATAAATAAATTAAAAAAGATTAAAGAAAATAATCTTTTAATATACCGCGAAGATATATTATAAAAAATATAGTATTTAATAATTTATTAATAATTATATAACTAGACTAGATTTATTAATATTTAATATTAAATAAGAAATTATAAATTAATAAATAAAAGTACTATTTGAGAATATAAAAATTTAATATTAATTAATACTATTAACTAATAATTTAATTAAAGAGAATACGATTTTAATATTTCAAAATATATTTAATAAAGTTTAATTATTACGTTATAGAATAGGGTAGAGATTACTTTCCTTTCTTTTCCTTTCCGTAATTCCCTTCTTTAATTTAGGGAAGAGAAGGGATTCCCTATTATTCCCTTCCTCTCTACTCTCCTTATAGGGCTACCCTATATATAGTTATATATATATATATATATACCCTATTACTGCCCCTATATATAATTTATATATACGTATATATATACCCTATTATTACTCCTATGTGGCTTATATATACCCCTATATATAACTATATATACGTATATATATACCCTATTATTACTCTTATATAACCTATATATACGCCTATATATAGTTATATATACGTGTATATATACCCTATTACTGCTTTTATATAGTTTATATATATATATATATATACTTTATTACTACTCTTATATAGCCTATATATACGTTTATATATACTTTAATACTACTCCTATATAGCCTATATATACACCTATATATACCCTATTACTACTCCTATATAGCCTATATATACGTGTATATATACTTTATTACTACTCCTATATAACCTATATATACTCCTATATATAATTTATTATTACTTTTATATATAGTTTATTCTTACCCCTATATACGGCCTACTACTACTTTTATATATAGTTTATTCTTGCCCGTATATATAGCCTATTACTCCGTATATATATAAGTTATTACTACGCTAGTCCAAATTAAGTATAAGATTTAATATTTCTTAACTACTTTTTTAATTATCTTAATCTTTATACTATTTAATAGAGTATATATACGCGTATATATAAGCTATATAAGAGTAGTAATAAATTATATATACACGTATATATAACTATATATAGAGGTATATATAAACTATATAAAAGTAATAATAAGGTATATATAGGCGTATATATAAACTATATATAGAGGTATATATAGGTTATATAAAAGTAGTAATAAAGTATATATACGCGTATATATAGTTATATATAGGGGTATATATAAACTATATAAGAGTAATAATAAAATATATATACGCGTATATATAAACTATATATAGGGGTATATATAGGGTATATATATATATATATATAAACTATATATAAGGGTATATATAAGTTATATAGGAGTAGTAATAGAGTATATATATACGTATATATAATTATATATAAGGGTATATATAAGCCACATAGGAGTAGTAATAAAATATATATACACGTATATATAGGCCATATATAGGGGTATATATAGGGTATATATATACGTATATATAGTTATATATGGGAGTAACCCTATAGGGAGAGTAAAGAGGAAGAGAATAGTAGGGAATCTCTTTTCTTCTCTAGTAATCCCTATTTCTTCCCTTCCGCTCCCTTCCCTACTAAAAAGAAAGAGAGCGGGGGTTATTCCCTTCTCTTCCCTTCCCTATTTCGTAGTATAGATAAATTGAAATAAAGAAGAGTACGATTCTAGTATATAAAAAATTATTACTATCGATTCCTTAATTCGTAGACAAAATCTTTAAATATTATTAAATTACAAAGAAGCCTAGAAGCTATTTAAGTAAATCGTTATATCTACTATAATACGGCGAGAATAAGTTTATTTAATTATTACTTATATTAATTATAGTTAAGTAATAACTTTTTCTTAATTTTTAAAGGACTATTACTTTAAAGATATTAATATATTTCGATTTTATAAAAATCGTTATTATTTTAAAATTTGGATAAAGATAAAACTAGTAACCGAAAAGGGCGAGAAGTTAAAATAATTAACGAAAGTCGTATATTTTAAAATATAGGAAGGAGTAGTTATCGAAAGAATATTATAAATAATAATTACTAGGAATCTTTTAAATAAGGATTAGTTATATTATATAGAAACCCTATATATTATATCCGAAGCGTAAACTCTTTTATTTATTAAATAAATTAAATATTTATAATAAAATTAATAATAGTAATATAAGAATCACGGATTAAGATATTACCCGTAATATTATATATAATATAGGGTTAACCCTCTAATTTAAATACTTAAATAAATCTAGGCTAGATTTATATAGGAATAATAATTTTTCTAGGCCGGGGGGATTTAAATTTATATACCCTCTCGAGCTAAATTCATATACCCTTCTTAGATAAATCTAATACGCGAAACTTTTAATTTTCTATATACGATCTATAGAGCTCAGCTCGTGTAATCTAAAAATATTCCGTTTAATAGAATCGGATAAAGAAATAAAAAATAATTAATATATAAAAAATAAATAATATCGGTGCGACCGTTTAGATAATACTTAGGTAATTAACGCCCGCCTTCTTTACTTTACGAATATAAAGTAAACTTATAAATTTAGAATTTAATTACGACTATATATAATAAAAAGGTTTTACTATATAAATTATAAAATTTAATAAACGTATTCGATATATATCTTAATTAAGGTTTTTAGATAGGTATTACTATCTATATATAGAAAAATACTTTATATAATTAACTTCGGTAGTTTTAATATCCCGCGTTTCTTTTCTACTTTAATAACGCGATAACCCTAACCTCCCTAATAATTAGGGAGGTTAAAGTTATATTAATTTTACGAATATATAATTTTATAAATAAACCTAATAATTTATATATATTAATTAATTAGATCGGTACTAAGTAACTAGTTTTTATAACTAAACCTATAAATTTAGAATTTAATTATAATTATATATAATAAAAAGATTTTACTATATAAGTTATAGAGTTTAATAAATATATTCGATATACGTTTTAATTAAGGTTTTTAGATAAATATTACTATTTATATATAGAAAAACTTTAGTAATTTTAATAAAAGTTACTATAGTATCTAGGTTTAGTAGTATTATTAAATTATTATATATAAGGGTCCCGCGTTTCTTTTCTACCTTAATAACGCGATAATTTTAATCTCCCTAATATTTAAAGAGGTTTAGGCTACGCGAAATTAAATCTTCGGTCGGGGGATTTAAACTACCCTAATAATTAAAGTAGGAAGAAAATATATATAAATATAAATTTATTTCTTAATATATAATTAGGGTTATAATTAGGTAACTATTAATTTATATAAATATAGAATTATATAGAGATAATTTATAGAGTAAATTATTAATTTAAGAATATATTTAAATTACCCTAATTATTAGGATAAATAAACGTAATATTTATAAATAATATATAAATAGGATCTATTCTAGGACGAAACTAGGCCGATATTATTATATTATTATTACGTAAAACCGCTTATATCGGTACGACCGTTTAGATAATATTTAGGTAATCGATACCCACTTCCTATATAAAGTAGAAATAATATCTTTTAAATTATATTCGTAATAGTCTTCTATAATTTTATATATCTTATTATAAACGTAGAAGAAAGTTTAATACTCGGTTTCGAGTCTAATTTTAAAGAATCTTTAGTCTCGATTATTCTACCTCTAAACTCGCCTCCGCTAGTTAATAGATTTACTTTTATTAAATATCTAACTCCGATCCCCGAGTATACTATCTAGATTTATAGGTTATATATATTTATTCTTATACTTAACTAACTCGATAGTTATTTATTAAATAAAAACTATAGCCTTCTATTTAAAATACGAATAGAAATTTAATAATATATTAATAACTAGCCTAGGTTTATATAAACGGAGAATAATTTAAAGTAATTCGTATTTCTTTAAAATATTCCCCCGTTTATTTTAAGGTTACGATTAATAAAGAATAAATTCTAGTATTAAATAAAAGAAAATAATCTATCTCTATACCGATTTATTATCGGAACGGTTCGAGGTATTAAATTATATTACTCCGAGGAATATAGTTAGTTAAATATATAATATTATAGTCTTAAAGCCTAGGATCGTCGTTAAATTAATTTATTAATTAATCGATTATAATAAACGAATATTTATTATTAATAATTCTTTATTTAAAGTAAAAGATCCGAGTATTTTAAAATATAAAAACCCTACGACGACGACCTCGAATTCGACTCCGAGTTACTAGTATAAACCTAGGTTTAAAATAATATCGTTTAAATATATAAAGATATCGTATAACGGGAAGAAGATATTATCGAGGCGGGGTAATCTACGGAAATAAATTTATAATTAAAACGAATATAATAGGTTCTATATCTAAAGGGTTTAGATCTTTAAAAAGTAATAAAGTCCGTTAACGAGCCCGATACCGAGGTAGAACCTATTACGATTACGATATAAAATACCGTTAAGGAATTAATTTAGTTTTACTAACGTAGTATAATTATTTAAATTAAGGTATTTATTTATCTAAAGGCGATTCGCACCGAGAAGTATTAAACTCGATATTAACCGTTATAACTATATATAAACCCCGTTAAACTAACTAAGTATATAAAATTATAATAACGAATTATTATATTTTTTACTCGTATTTAAAAAGAGTATAAATAGGAAAGCCCGAAATACTCGTTTAATCCCGAGTAATAAAAAATATAGTTTTAATTCGTCCGCGCCGCTAGAGCCGTTAGTTTAGAGAAGGCGACGGAGGATTTAATTAATAAATCTCCTAGATATTTAAACCGCCGCCTTAAAAAAATAATTAAATTTAATTAATATCCACTAACGCCTATAAAGGAGGGTAAAGAATTAACTATTTATTAACGAATATATTTATTATTTTATATAGCGTTACTAAACTAAAAAATTCGACGGACCGAGTATAATTATTCGTTAATTTATATAATAATAGTATTAAGGGTTATTAAATAGGGATAAATAAAAACGGACTAGTATCCTTTAATATTATCGGCCGTGATTAAAATTAACTAATTTCTAATAGTTTAATAGGTACTAGAATTATTATAATAAAATAATATAAATAATATTATAGATTCGGGAAGCTTAGTATACGTAGTTAATATAATAAATCGATTTATAATATATAGTAATTATAGACTTATATAATAGATATTAAACCTGTATATATATAGTATAAAGATCTATTATAATATTACTATAATAAATTACGTTAATTAAATTAACGCCGGTGAGGAAATTATTTATAAAAACTTATAATTTAGTATAGTCGATTTCCGCGCTATAATTCATAGAGTTATCGGCGAAGCTAAATAAATATTAATAAAGATATTAATATTCAGCGATATTATTAGTACCCTATGTATTTTATAGTCCTAGGTTCGTAAAAATCCCGTCGAAAAATAACTAAACTAGAATTTTCTTTATAATAAACGTAATACCTAGGCTAGTATTATTAGCGATATTTATAACCGAGCTAGTATATAGCTAGGGGAGTAGTAGTTATTTAATTATATTAATCGATCCTTATTACTATATTGTTAATTTAATTAATCCGGCCCTAAATTTGTATAAAATCGCTAGCGGGTAGAGAAGTATATAGATAATATTTCTAGATTTCTTGGTTTATTATTAATTACGACGTATATTATTAATAGAGGGCCCGTATATACCCCCGAACTCTTTAGTCTCCGTTATAATAATATTATTTAGGGTAACTATCGAAGTATCTTTATAAAAAATCAAGTTATCGTTTTCGTCGCTTATTACTATAAAGGGTATATTATAAATAGAGACGTTAAAATTATTTATCGATATTTACCTCGTAAAATAGGCGAGTTAGTAGTATAGTATTTATAATTAATACTATTATTTCGTAGATAATTAGAGGCTACCGTATATCGGAAAACGAGGTATTCTTAATATATATAACCTAATAATACTAGCGGACGAAAGTAGAGCGGCTAGTATATACGAAAAGTCTTAGAGCGAGCTAGTTAAGGTTATATAGGTATTTCTATTAATATTTAATTATACCGAGAGATCGTTATCGTTATTAATTATTATTATTTATAATATAAAGAAGTATTTAAATACGACGACGATAACTTAGATCGGGTATAGGAGGATAAGGTTTTAGACGATATTTATAATAAATAAACCGGTTATACGTCCTACGTTATAAATACTATCTATATATAATTAATTATAGAATTATTTAGGTATATAACCGAGAAGCGAGCCAAATTCCGTTAATTTAATAAAGAGTAGTATATATAACTAGGTTTAACTAGTACCGTCGATAAAAATATTAACTATAGAGATAAATATAAAGCCGTTATATTCGACGATAAAATAAATAATTCTCGTATATAACGACTAAAGTGTTTACGTCGGGCCGATATATAGTTTAGGTTAGAAATTATCGTCGGGCCCGGTACCGAATTCCGAGGGGTATAAAACCCGTTATTTATATTATCTTATAGGGTAAAAGTCCCATTATTACCGTTATAGGTATAAGAAGTAAAAAGAGTTTACTATTTATATTACCCGTATAAATAAAGTAAAGAGGTACTACTATTATAATAATATTATTAATTATACTATAATAAAATATTAAATATCGTTATCGGTAACTAGGGATCCTATATAAAGAATAAAACCGTCGGTCGCTCTTTAGTAGTACTACGATAGTATTAATTACTCCCGAGTCCGTTATTAATAACGATTTCTATATTTATATTAATCGCTTTAAATAGGTTAAGAAACTAGATCGGATTATTATCGACGAGTATTATTTAATACTCTATAACTAGAAGAACTTCCGTAAATATTTATAAAAATAGGGTTAATTAACGGGGGTCGGGATATAAATAATATTATTAACCGCGATATTACCGCCTAGTTAAAAAGGGGTATTATTCGATTATATATAATTCCGCTTTAACCGAGTTTATTTATTTCGAGTTAAAACGATATAATATAATATTTATTATTCCGTATATAAGGTCGCTGCGATAATAAAGAAAGAATAATAATAAATTATTTATAAATATATCGATATTAAAATAAATTAATATAGCGATAGGAAAGTAATTATATATAATAATATTATTAAAGAAATACGGTAAATAGCCGAGGAATTAAATTATAGGGCGTACTTTTATAATACCGAGAATAAAGAAACTATAATATACGAGTTTCGGTAGGGAGAGATTTAAATTATTACCGTTACTAGTATATTAAAATTAAGTATTAATATTCCCGATATTCGCTTAATCGTTTACGTATATATTCTACGAAATATACTAGATTATATATAAGAGAGTAAATATATAGGGAGGGATAAAGCCCGTAACGAAACTATTATTATTATAACCGACGACCGTACTCCTAGCGACGATAAATAATTAGATTCCGTTAAATATACCGACGTCTAATTAGTCTATTAATACCTAGAATTACTATATCGACGAATCGTATTTAATTAATATTTAAATAGATAAAAACGGTAGCGATATATATTAAAGGAGGAGGAGTATAATCGGTATAAAATCTAGTTATATATACGCTTTTTAGTCCGCTCCCTAATTTATTCCCTAACTTATTCTCTAGTTTATTCCCTAGTTCGAATAATATTCTACCCTTATCCCGACTCCCCCTACGGTATATATAAAAGAGGGATATTATTATATCTAGCTTCGCCGGTAATCTATACCTAAAAAATATCGTTATATCCCAATATAGCCGCTATCGTATACTAAGACTAGTAACGCGATATAGATTATCGAACTTCTATATAATATATTCGATAAGAGGCGATAAAGTTAAACGAATTATAAAAGTTAGTTTAATAACGCCGCGGTAAGTATATATACTATATTTAATATTAAATTACGATTATTAACTATTTATTATTTTATTACCCCGATCCCGAGGTCGTAAATATTCGTTATATATATTAGAAGTTTAAAGATTAAATCCGCGAGTCCTAGTATATAAAGAGGTTTAATAGTTATTTAGAGTACTTTATACCGTAAATATAATATAACTAATAATAATAGAAAGAGGAAGAAATTAATATATATAAAATAGTACCCAAAAAACCGGTATATCGATATCGCGATATCGTTTTAAATAGGTTAATAAAGAGATTAATATCGAATAAAGAACGATTAACGGACTTTAGCCGACGGGTATAGAAATAAAGTTTATAAATAAAGAATATAATAAATATCGGAGGTTATTTAGGACGGCGTCGGGCGTAGGGCGGGTTAAAAACGAGTTAATTATTACGGGAGTTTTATTTATATATTTATCCCGAGTTAAAAGGGTAGGGAGTTATAAATACCTATCGTCGCTAACTATTAATAACTCGAATATACCGACGCGCTTTTATCTTAATTATTTCGTAGCCCTAAATAAACTTTTAGGGTTACGAAATTTAATTAATCGAATTAATTAAGAGTTTAGAATTAATATAAAGGACTATTAAATCGTATTAAGAAAGAAGAGTTACAGAATTAAATTAAAACGGAAATTATCAATTTAAATTAAAAATTTAATTATTAATATAAATATTAGAATAAGAGTTAAAAAGAGATATATATAAATATTATATAAAATTAAATATTTAAAATTATTAGAGGAGGGAGTATTAAAGAATATATATATAATAAATTAATAAAAAATTTCCGATATATATCGATACAAATTATAAAAAAGTATATTATTATATTAATATATATTTAATTAAAAATTAATAAGGTTAAGAAAATAATAAATATATATATTTTATATTTTATATTTATTATTTTTATTATAATAGATTAAAAAGTTTATAAATCGTATAATATTATTATCCGAATTTAAATATAGTTTTAAATTTATCGAATTTATTATATAATCGAAATATATAAAAATAAATAATTATATTATATAAAAAAGAAAGGTAATAAAAATTTAAATTAAATTTATAAAGTAATAATATTATAAGAGATAAAAATAATAAATAAATAATTATAAAATATATATAGAATAGTAATTCGATATAAATATATAAATTAATCGAATAATATAGAGGTAGAATAATAATATTTAATTTAATTTAATTTAATTTATAAAATAATAATAGAGTTAAAAAGGAAAATAATAATAAAAATTTAAATTAAATATATTAAATAATTATATTATAGAGAGAAAGAATAATAATAAATATTTAAATTAAATTTATAAAATAATAAAATTATAAAGAGTAAGAATAATAAAAAGAGTTTCAAATATATATATATTAAATATCCGTATTATAAAGAAGGGAAATAATTACGAGGAGTTATATTAATTATATATAATAATCGTAATATAAATAGGTAGAATATTAATAAAAGTTTGAATATAATTTACGTAATAATTATATTATAAATAGGAAGAATAATAATAAAAAATAAAAAATATTTTATATAGTAACCGTATCGTAGATAGGAAGAATAGTAACGAGAGTTCGGATTTAATTTACGTAGTAATCGTATCGTGAATAGGAAGAATAATAACGAGAGTTCGAGTATAATTTATATAATAACCGTATCGTGGATAGAAAGAATAGTAATAAAAAATCGAAAATAATTTATATAGTAACCGTATCGTGGATAAGAAGAATAATAGCGAAAAGTGAAATAAAATTAATAGAGTAATTATATCGTAGATAGGAAGAATAGTAGCGAAAAATAAAATAAAATTAACGAAGTAACTATATCGTGGATAGGAAGAATAATAACGAAAAGTAGAATAAAATTAACGTAGTAACCGTATCGTAGATAGGAAGAATAGTAGCGAAAAATAAAATAAAATTAATATAGTAATTATATCGTGGATAGGAAGAATAGTAGCGAAAAGTAGAATAAAATTAATATAATAACCGTATCGTAGATAGGAAGAATAGTAGCGAAAAATAGAATAAAATTAATATAGTAATCGTATCGTGGGTAGGAAGAATAGTAGCGAGAAATCGAATATAATATATATAATAACCGTATCGTGGATAGAAAGAATAATAGCGAGAAATCGAATATAATATATATAATAACCGTATCGTGGATGGAAAGAATAATAACGAAAAGTCGAGTATAAATTACGTAGTAACCGTATCGTAGATAAGAAGAATAGTAGTAAAAAATTAAATATATTTTATATATTTATTATATTATAAAGAGAGTTAATAATAATAAGAATTTAAATTAAATATAATAAATAATTATATAAATTAATAAGGAAATATAAATTAAAATTCGAATTAAATATATAAAAGAAATATAGAGTTAACGAGGGAGAATAATAAATATTTAAATTTAAATTATAAAATAAGTTTATTATAAAATCGAAAAAGAATTAAAATTTAATCGAAATAATATTTTAATATAAATATATTATAGAAAGAAATTAATATTAATAAATATAAAAATATTAATATTAATAAAGAATAAAATATAATAAAAAAATTAATATTATATATATTAATAAATAAAAGAATAAAAAAAGAAAATTAAATAATAAAATAAATAAAATATAATAATATTGAAAATTAAATTAATAATATAATTTATAAAATAATTATAATTAATATTAATAAAAGAATAAAAATAATTATAATATATATTAATAAAATAATAAATATAATATATATTAATAATATAATAAATATAATTTAAAATATAAATAAATAAATATAAATAATAATATAAATAATAATATAAATAATAATATAAATAATAATATAAATAATAATATAAATAATAATATAAATAATAATATAAATAATAATATAAATAATAATAATAATAATTTTTAAATATAGAGATAAAAATTTAAATTTAAATTTAAATATTAATATAAATAAAAATAGAAGTTTAAATTTAAATTAAAATATAAATAAAATTAGAGATATAAATAAAAAAGAAAATAATAATAAAAATAGAGATAATAAAAGAGATAAAAATAAATTAAATATTAATATTAAAAATAGAGATAAAGGTAGAAATAAAAAAAAAAATAAAAAAAAAAATAAAAGTAGAAGTAGAGATAAAAATAGAGATAGAAATAAAAATAATTAAAAATAGAGATAATTAAAAATAAAAATAAAAATAGAAATAGAGTTAGAAATAAAAATAAAAATAAAGATAAAGATAAAGATAAAAATAAAGGTAAAAGTAAATAAAGATAAAAATAAAAATAAAAATAGAGGTAAAGATAAATAAAGATAGAGATAAAAATAAATAAAAATAGAGATAAAGATAGAGGTAGAGGTAGATAAAAATAGAGATAAAAAGAAATAAAGATAGAGATAAAGATAGAGGTAGAGAGAGATAAAGATAGAGATAAAAATAAATAAAGATAAAGATAAAGATAAAAATAGAGATAGAGATAAATAGAGATAGAGATAAAAATAAAGGTAATTTACTACCCTAGAGTATATTAGGTTTAGATAATACTTCCTTTAAATTCCTCCAAACTTTTAAATATCTTATTTAATAATATTATAATTAACTTCTCCGTTTTAGAATATAATTATTTAATATTATTAAATTATTATATTAGATAATAGTATCTTAAAATATTAATATTCGTAATAATCGTTATTACCCGTTACTACTTTAATTTTAAAACTTTACCGCGATTAAATTTTTATCGCTTAGTAATAATTATTACGCGTTAAGTTTCACTACTAAATTAATTTATATTTATATAAATAATAAATTATTACGCGCTAAGTTTTACCACTAAATCGATTTATATTTATATAAATAATAAATTATCACGCGGGGCGGGGTTAGGGTTAGGGTTAGGGTTAGGGTTAGGGTTAGGGTTAGGGTTAGGGTTAGGGTTAGGGTTAGGGTTAGGGTTAGGGTTAGGGTTAGGGTTAGGGTTAGGGTTAGGGTTAGGG
>JAABUW010000413.1_pt1 | contig 85812 bp, 68 predicted proteins | sample 5560081 | NCBI WGS metagenome assembly JAABUW01 (sample SAMN10711882, study PRJNA513363) | rock metagenome | isolation source: Antarctica rocks | place: Antarctica: Victoria Land, Knobhead sud | reverse complement strand
GCGCATTTTGCAGCCTTGGCAAATCTTGGCGCCAAGATTTTTAAGTTAGAGTTAAGGTCTGCGCGGGAGCGCTAAACTTAATCCTAAAAGTAGCTTTATAGCCCTATAGGGCAACGCTAGTAAAAATTTAATTAAAAATTCGGAATCTAGGCTAAAAATAGATTTAGTAAGATATTTATATTCCTATATAGGGGCCCTAGTCTAGATACTATAAAAAGTTAAAGTTCAAAAAAAAAAAAACAAAAAGTTGCTAAATCGGTGCAATATCGCTGCTTAATCGGTGCATAATGTGCTTAGAATGCGGGACATGAGCAGATACGCATTTCCAGCATTTTGTACAATTTCGGTATAAAATGCGCAAAAATCGGGGTTTCCGGACTTGCCGATGAGGTTAGGCCCGTTAAGGGTAAAATATATAATAAAAGCGTCGGTAATAAAACGTAGGATATTAGGCGAGGTTTCGCTGTGCGCGTTATTAAAATAGATATTAATTTAATCCTTAACGTTCCTATAACTATCTATAAGGCTCTAAATAGCCTAGATAAAAAATAATAACTAGCGGTACTCTAAGAAGAACTTAATTTATATAAAGTTTAATAGATTTAGAATTTAGTACTAGTACCTAATAATAGGAAGATTCTATTAGGCCGCTAGGTCTTATCTATTAAAATAGACTTAACTAGTAATATTACTCGATATAAAGCGCGCTAGGTCGTAAAAAGATTCTAATAAATAGAAGGTATTAATTTTAACGAGACGTATTTAAGAGTATTAAAGTCATAGTTCTAAAAATTACTATTAGTATTTAGTGCGAAATTTAACCGAGAAATCTATTATATTAATATTATTACCGTATTCCTAGAGGCCCTATTTAATAATATAATTTATATAGAGTAACCTTATAGTTTCCGGAAAGGTAAAATTATTTATTTATTTAAGAAGGTTTTATATAGCCTTAAATAAATACCCCGAGAGTAGTATATAACTCTTAAGGAATTCTTTAAAATCATCGGTTTTATACGGGTTAAAAAGGACTATTTAATATTCGTTTATAAGAATAACTTTATAATTAGTCTCTATATTAACGACCTATTTATTCTTACCTCGACCGTAGTATTAATAGAATAGTTAAAAGAATAATTAAGTATACGTTTCCGTGTTAAAGATTTAGGCGAGATATCGTACTATCTTAATATAAAGATTAGATAAAATCGTTAAAACCGTACTATTTATATGAACTAGGCTAGTTATATTAATAAAATATTAACTAAACTTAGTATAGAGTACTATAAAAGGTAGAAGACTTTTATAGATTCGTTAATTTAACTAAAAATAACTACTAACGATTACGTCGCTAGTAAAGAAGATTTAGAAGGGTTTAGGAAGTTAATCGGGTATTTATAATAACTTATTATTATAACTCGCCCTAATATCGTATATATAATTAGTATCTATAGTTATTATTTAAAGGTACTACTTTCTACTTATAATATTATATTTAAGAGGATTATTAGTTACCTAGCTAGAATAATTAAACTAGGACTATACTATAGCCCTAAAGAAAGAACTAAAGAATTATTAATAAGATTTATAAATTCGTTCTAAAGGGACTATTTAGATACTAGGCTTTTTACTTTAAAGTATATTTATTTCCTATAGAATAAATTTATTAGCTAGTTAATAAAACGCTAAAAAACTATCGTTAAGTTAACTATAAAAGTAGAGTATATTAATAAGATAAATATTATTATAAAGTCGAAATTCCTAGTACCCCTACTAATAGAAATAAAATATATCTAGGAGGATATAGAGATTATTTAGTTTATAGTTAATAACTAGGTAACTATTAAAATGGCTATTAACCCTATTAATCACCCTACTATTAAATATATTAATTCTAATTATTATATTATTCGCGAAATGGTCGCTAAGATAAGTATACTTTAGATTAACTATATACCGACGGCGGTTATAATTACGGATAGGTTAACGAAGCCCTTAGGCCCTATAAAGTTTATGGCCTTTAATATTATACTAGGGCTCGCGTCGGAGTTAATATAAGATTATAACGTCGCTATAGTAGTATTACTAACGGTCACGTAGTTAATAGGAGCGTTAGATTATAACTATTATTCCCCGTTAACCTGGCTTACTAAACAGGTCTTGGCTTAAGGCTAGGGCAAGCCCCTTGAGATAATATATAGCTGGTAACTACCATAGTTACTACTCCTTAATAAACTACATCAATACATAGAAGAACCATACCTATGGACGTTGCTAACGACAAGTGTTATGTGAGACACCTTCTCCACGACCCTTTCAGATTATTTTGATAGCTCACCACGCCTTCGCCAAAACAGTTGTCAATGAGGGGGGGCCCTAAGCGAGTTCCCAAGCGAAGGCCTAACCGGCTTAACAAGAGATCAGGTTGAAAAAACCCGATGAGGTAGTATTGGCGTTGGAATGGTAAAATCATGCTTGAATTACCCGCCGAAAGGCCAGACACTGCTTTACTCAGAGTGTAGACAAATGCCCACTCATCTCCACTAGCCAAAAAGTGGAGCTTTGGAAACGAAGAAGCCAACCAATATAGCTGGAACTAATTTTGAGTTTCACGAAACAGGACTAAGCAACAAATTCCAAGCAGGCGGGTTACAAACAGAAGATTTTCGTGCTTGCTTGAAAAGAGGCATCGTTGGATTGCAACTACCATTCCCCGTCAGCCTGGCTTACTAAGCAGGTCTTGGCTTAGGGCTAGGGCAAGCCCCTTGAGATAATACATAGCTGGCAACTGCCATAGTTACTACTCCTTAATGAACTACATTAATATATAGAAGAACCATACCTATGGACGTTACTAACGGGTTATAAGCCCGGTACATAACGTACCTACTGCGTAGTTTATTTAGCGTATTCCTAGGGCGAGCTAGAGAGCCGTTAAGGAAACAGCGGTATTTTGCACTTCTTACACCGCTATTTTAGGAGTAAAATCTCTAAAATCCCTAACGTTAACCACTCCTTATCCATATTATTCTTAGGTATAATAGGAGGTAATAGTAATATAAAGATCCCTAAATTAAGGGGTAAGAGTAACTAGGAGTTGTAAAAGGTCGATATTACTACCGTTTTAGGGGCTGAAAAGGTCTAGAGGTATACTATTAATAAAGAAAGATATTAATATCCTATCGCCCCAGATCCGCTAATTAGAATACTAGTATACCGAGATAATAAGGGAAGACTATATAAAGCTCTATTTATTACGCCGGAAAAGAAGAAGGAGTATAGGGTAACTAAGAAGGAATACTAAAAGGAACTAGGCGAATAGGAGGATAACTATAAGACGGTATATAACTATATTCTATTTAACCTAGAACCGAACCTGAAGACCTATATCGCCGGCGTCACGAATAGTACTAAGGCGATGAATATTCTTTACTAACTTTTCGAGTATTTTAATACGCAGACCGTCGATTCATATATATACCAAATTACTCGTAAAGACTAGGATAACTTTAAATCCTTACTAGAGTACAGGAACTATATAAAGACGTATTAAAAGAGGCTCGCTAATATAGGAACTCTATTACCCGAATAAATACTAGCGTTATACTTTAAAGTAGGAATTAACCCTAAATTATATATATACGTCGTTAATATATAGAGTCTAGTTAAAAGAGATAAGACGATATTTACCCTAGACGATATACTTAATAAACTCCTAGAATATAATAATCGCCGATAGGATTTAAAGGCGTTAACGCTAAGAAAGTAAAACAAGTATAGAAATAATAGGAGTGGAAATCGTAATACTTCTAATTATAGATTAGGATCTAGGAATAACTCTATTAATCCTAGCTACAGGAAGGGTAAAAATAGTAGAGATTATCGAAAAGATAGATTTAATAGTAAGCCGTATAAGGAAAGAAAGAATTACGAGGGCTATAAAGGGTATTACTTTACGGAAAATTACTATTACCTTTATAAAGATAAAAGGCCGGAAGGCTAGGAGGTATACGAGAGTAAATAGTACCTCCTAGCTAAAAACCGTATTAACGGTTTAGGTAAAAAGCCCGCCGAGGCTAAAAAGATTAAGAAAGTACTTATTTCTAGCTATATAAATAAGGCTAAAATATTAGACGATAAGGACGATACCTTCTAGATGAACTCAGCCGTAGATATTTATATTATATACGACTTCTCCCTATTTAACAAGGCTATATATAAGGAGAAGCGATATAAATTCGTAGTAGTTAGGGACGGATCCCAGTATAGGATTTATAGTATTAATACTATTAATATTAACCCGTTTATTAACGGTGATTATAAGGAGCTAGATCTCGTTAATATATATTACGTTCCTAATATAGAGTATAATCTCCTATCGCTAGGAACGTTAGAGCGGAATAGTTATAAATTTCAGGCAGTTAATAAGAGAATGGATATCCTAAATAAATAGGGGGAGCTTTATTTATCTAGAACCCGTATCGGGACTAGATACTCGTTTAACTTAAGAAAATCCCTAACTACACTTAAGACTAGGGCGAATCCTCTTCTTCTACCTCCTATAGTTACCAGTCCTTTGGTCAAATCCGGATTATAGACTTAATAGCATAGGAGGCTTTATTATTTAAATATAAATAACGTTAAAAGGCTAGCGTATTTATTAGAAGGAATAGATATTTAGAAAGTTATATCGCTTCAGGCCCTAGAACCACCTATTAAAAAGTATAAACCATATATCATAAGGCACTAACACCGTATTATCGTTTATATACCTAGGCGATCCGACCGGATAAAAAGAGCCACCGATTAAGACGAGTTAGTATATACCGATATCGCCGGCGGTAGTCAAATTATGTATACACTAGAGGGCAAGCGTTATATACTTATTCTACTCGATAATACTATTAACGAATTAACTATTCACCTATTTACGAAGAAGTCAGATATAGCTAATATAATAGGCCCTTATTTCGAGTATACTAAGAATACTAGGAGGCCCATTCAGTGCCTTAAAGGTAATAATACTAGTGAAAATATAGGTAGAAGGATACAGGCGTTATTCGTTAAATATAGAGTTAATTAGATTCCTACTACTATATATAACCCTAATTAGAATAAAGCGTTAAAACGATATATCCGTACGTTATTTAAATATATAAGAAGTATTTTATTTAACTCTAAACTTCCGAGAACCCTATAGGGTAAAGCTATCAAGACGGTTATATACTATCGTAACCGCAGCCCGACTAGGAGTCTAAATACTATAACTCCATATAAGGCGTTAATAGGTAATAGGCCCTTTATAGGATACCTTCGTATATTCGGCTATATCGTATACTACTATAATAAGGATCCTAATAAAAAGAAGCTCGATAATAAAAACGTTAAATACTATTTCGTTAAATACGACGGTATAAATAAATTCCGCCTATAGGACGGTAAAAAGATAATCGTTTTAACCTATATAATATTCGATAAAGTCGTCGATCCTAGATAATTAGGCGAGAATAAAGAAAAAGAATAATATACCTTCTTAAATAAATTATCAGAAAATAAAGATAAAATATCGGACGATAGTTATAAGGCTGAAGAATCCTTTACCGATAAAGGTAAGATAACCCTACGTCCTATATATAAGAAGTCGTAGAACTACGCCGCTATAAATAACCCCTGGAAGAAGATTAGGCCCGTTAAGGGTAAAGTATATAATAAGAGCGTCGGTAATAAAACGCAGGATATTAGGCGAGGTTTCGTTATACGCGTTATTAAGGTAGACGTTAATTTAATCCTTAATATTCCTATAATTATCTATAAAGCTCTAAATAGCCTAGATAAAGAATAATAACTAGCGGTACTCCAAGAAGAACTTAATTTATATGAAGTTTAATAGATTTAGGACTTAATACTAGTGCTTAATAGTAGGAAGGTTCTACTAGGCCGCTAGGTCTTATCTATTAAAATAAACTCAGCTAGTAATATTACTCGATATAAGGCGCGCTAGGTCGTAAAAGGATTCCGATAAATAGAAGGCGTTAACTTTAACGAGACGTATTTAGGAGTACTAAAGTTATAGTCCTAGAAATTACTACTAGCACTTAATACGAAATTTAACCGAGAAATCTACTATATTAATATTATTACCGTATTCCTAGAGGCCCTACTTAATAACATAATTTATATAGAATAATCTTATAGTTTCCGGAAAGGTAAAGTAGTTTACCTATTTAAAAAGACCTTATATAGCCTTAAATAGGTACCCCGAGAGTAGTATATAACTCTTAGGGAATTCTTTAAAACCATCGGTTTTATACGGGTTAAAAAGAACCACTTAGTATTCGTTTATAAGAATAGCTCCGTGATTAGTCTCTATATTAACGACTTATTTATTCTTACCCCGACTATAGCACTGATAGAATAACTAAAAGAATAACTAAATACGCGTTTCCGTGTTAAGGATTTAGGCGAGATATCGCACTATCTTAATATAAAGATTAGACGAAATCGTTAAAACCGTACTATTTATATAAACTAGGCCAGTTATATTAATAAAATATTAACTAAGCTTAGTATAGAGTACTATAAAAAATAGAAGACTCTTATAGATCCGTTAATTTAATTAAGAATAACTACTAACGACTACGTCGCTAGTAAAGAAGATTTAGAAGGGTTTAGGAAACTAATCGGGTATTTATAATAACTTATTATTATAACTCGCCCTAATATCGTATATACAGTTAATATCTATAGTCGTTATTCAAAGGTACTACTTTCTACCCATAATATTATACTTAAGAGGATTATTAGTTACCTAGCTGGAATAACTAAGCTAGGACTACGCTATAGCCCTAAAGAAGGAACTAAAGGGCTATTAATAAGATTTATAAATTCGTCCTAAAGAGACTACCTAGATACTAGGCGTTTTACCTTAGGGTACGTTTATTTCCTATAGAATAAATCTATTAACTAGTTAATAAGACGCTAAAAGACTATCGCTAGGTTAACCGTAGAAGTAGAGTACGTCGGTAAGGTAAATACTACTATGGAGTCGAAATTCCTAGTACCTCTATTAATAGAAATGGGATACATTTAGGAGGATATAGAAACTATTTAGTTTATAGCTAATAACTAGGCAGCTATTAAAATAACTATTAACCCTATTAATTACCCTACTACTAAATATATTAATTCTAATTACTATATTATTCGCGAAATAGTCGCTGAGATAGGTATACTTCAGATTAATTATATACCGACGGCGGCTATAATTACGGATAGGTTAACGAAGCCCTTAGGCCCCATAAAGTTCATGGCCTTTAATACTATACTAAGGCTCGCGTCGGAGCCAGTATAGGACTATAACGTCGCTATAGTAGTATTACTAACGGTCAGGTAGTTAATGGGAGCGTTAGATTATAACTACTATTCCCCGTCAGCCTGGCTTACTAAGCAGGTCTTGGCTTAGGGCTAGGGCAAGCCCCTTAAGATAATACATAGCTGGCAACTGCCATAGTTACTACTCCTTAATGAACTACATCAACACATAGAAGAACCATACCTATGGACGTTGCTAACGGGCATAACTCAGCAAGCCTCAAAATTGGCCTAGGTAGCTTTTGCATACCGTAATCGCGTACAGGGAGTGAGAAAGACAGCTTCGATGCTCGTGGAGGCCTTATTAGGACATGATATGAGGATACGAGGAGTGAGAAAGGGTAACTTTCCTGCTCATGGAAGGATGGCTTGGACATCGTATGAGAATCCAGGCAGCGGGACATGGCAGCCCCCCTGCTTTTGGAGGGATGAGTTGGACATTGCACGAGTGTACACAGAGTGGGAGCTGACAGCTTCCTTGCTCAGGGAGTGATGATCTAGACATGGTATGAAGGTTCATGAGTGGAAAGTCGCAGCTTCTCTGCTTGTGCAGGCAGGTTTTGGGACAGCCTGGGCGTCTTGGGAGCCAGAAGTTTGTAAATCTGCAGACGAGACAAGTGCCAAGCAAGATAGCTGCTATCCATGATACGTATCGTCAAGATAAGTACAGGAATTGAAGACTCAATTTATACTCAATGGACGAGGCAGAGTGCAAAAGAAGCAGAAAGTCATTCATGACCGGAATCATGCCAGCAAAACCCCACTTTGTTTTGACAGAGTTTCGGTCGCTCTTTGGGCAGAATCAACGTTTCAATACTGCTACGCGCGAGGAAAACAAACCTCTCGCTACCAACAATACATTCAATCAGTGAGTGACTAATATCATCAACCTAGAAGCAATTGAGGCTAGGATATTACAGAAAATCCTCTTCGACATCAGTAAGGTATTCTTTTCAGACTGGAGTATCTCGGACTCACGACGCTAAGTTGGCATAGGGTCCTCTGCTGGCTGCAATGCTCCTACGGCTGTTTGTGCCTGCAATTCTCAATACCTAGCAGGCAATCTAAGCCACGGTGAACAGATTTTAGCCACGAAAAGGCAGTGATAGAGCCAGAGTCATGGAAGCTTTCTACTGTTGGAAAGGGGTTTCTTATTCCAATGGGTATTCGAATCACATGCAATGCGCAGTCTGCTCTGCAATCTTACACCTAACGACAGGCCTTTGATCAATGTTGATAACGGTGTGTGGCCCCGCGCCTTTGGACCGCACAGGCGTCTTTTCTTTAATCCCTTTCTGTCAACGAAGGAACCCTTTACAGCCTAGATGGGGTGAGAAGGGCTCGCCTGCTGATGTGACAGTTGAGACTCTTCACTATCGACTCCCATCAGCACTCAACAGGATCTTCGCACCGTCTCGAGCTGTACGGCCAGGACAAGCATGGCTCTCGATCAAAACCTTTGAGCTGCCATGCATACTTGCAGCAGGATAAAGGCGCTCTCGATCATTGATAACGCGCGCCGAAGAGGAAGATGCATGGCATCCTCTGGGTTCGATGAGTAGCTAGTGTCTCCTATCGAAGCTTCTAATTTGCTCGATCACTAGTGTGAGGTACGCTTCACTACTTCTCAGCTTGCCATTATGTACTTCTCAATACCCTTTTGAGTCCACCATTTCTTCCTCTTCAGTGCGCAGGCTTTCGTTCCTTCCGTCCGATCGAAGTGAATTACGGACGTGACAAAAGCTATAAAGCCTTCTTTTGTGCACCGACCTCCATCCTTCTTCCACCATCGCCTGTCACCCTCATCTTTCATAGTTCGCCTCCCAGTCTTGTCTTCAGTAGTCATCTGCCTTCTCACGCCACCGATGTGCTCGTTCTGTCACCCTCATCTTTCATACAGGGCTTCGAACCGGCCTTGTTGACTACTCCCAAACCATAACATCGCTTACTACTGCCACCACAAATTTGGACTGGGTTTTGGTCACCCTCGACTCCTTCCTTTACCAGGTTGCGGTCGTTCAACCTTTGCTTCAAATTCAGTTCTCATCGTACCATCTTCTTCTCAAAGTTATCTCACTTGTCAATTCAGCAATCTCATCAACTAATTGCCTTCCAAGAATTATCCCGCGTTCTTGCAATTTCGTAGTGCCAAAATCAATTAGGGCGCAGTCGACCGCTCACTGCAGACTCATTCGATCGCATATCTGCGGACCTCCTTCACTATGGGCTCTTATCAATCTTACCTCGGGCTCGATCCTCAGCAGCAAATTCACCCGTACGCCCAAAACCGCCCTTACCAGCCGTCTCACCACCCTGGCCTTGCTGTGCCCCCATTCGGTGCAGCAGCCGGATATCCAGCTGTTGGCCCTCAAATTGACCTCATCACTCGCCTCATCTTGCTCGAAAAAGACATCCAGATCGCACAGGCGGAGAACACCAAGAAAGAGGCTGTCATCCAATACCTCCTCAATTCGAAAGTCAGTCACCCAATCGTCGAGGACAAAGCAGGGACGCTCAAGGAGGAGATCTCGAGTCTGAAGGAGAAGAATGCGCGCTACGAGAAGGATTTCCGGCGGATCAGGAGCAGACTACGCAAAGCTCTTGATACTATCCTCGCGCTCTCAACAGCCAAGACCATTTCCGATGGCAGCAGATATTCCTCGGTCAGTGGACCAAGTTGCACTAAAGCTACGGAGACGGTGACAATTAAAGCAGAAGACCTGATTGACCTCTCGGGTCCTGGCGAAGACGTTGGAGGGACGAAAGGTTCGGAGGAAGATACGACTCTGCTCGATGACAGCTATGACGACCTGTCTGACTTTAAAGAACCACTGGAGGACGCTCAGCCGGTGTTAAATTCGACTAACTCATTCTCATCAGACTCCACAGAGGACTCGGCCTACATTCGCCACTTTGTCAACGACTGTGGCAGCAAGAAGTTCGAAAAGGGAATCAAGCTGATTGCAAAGGTACCAGCGTCAGTCACCAAGAATGTCCGTATGCCATCCCCAGAATCCGATGAATCGTCCGAGCACTATTCGTCATCACCTAGTGGGCCAGTCTCGGCATCGACGTCTTTCTCGTCCAACAGTCAGGATGAAGCCATTGCCGTTGGTACATGGAAGGAGGCTGCGTCAAACGCTGAGGTAGATAGCGCGGGTTTACTACCTCAGAAGTGGAGCGTGAACAATGCACTAGAGGCAATGAAGGCTTTGGACTATCCACTACCTCTAATAGACATGGTCAAAGAAGCGGGAATGGTCCCCGAGGCTTCAAAGAAAACTAGCGACATGCCAGTCCCACCAAGCCAAGCTACTCCAGGGAGAAGCACGGGGTTTTTCGACCCTGAGGAGCGTCACCAGGCCATGAAGATCAACATGCGCGAAGCTGGAGCAAAGGACTTGCGGTTCCCTGACCTCTTCAGATATGGAGTGCGCTTCACCCCTGACAGCAATGAGAGTAACGTCTATCGTACCGTCCGCATCTCAGGTCTCCCCTCCGACATCACCATGATGAAGTTGTTGGAGAAAGTTCGAGGTGGTATGGTGCTTGATGTAAAATTGTTGGACACCAAGAGCATCACTGGTGATATGACTGGGCTGGTTATATTCCTTCACGAGCACGCAGCCATGGCTTATGAAGAGCACGCCCAACAGTATCCGATTTCCTTCAACGGTTTCGTAGCCCGAATCGAAACCGTGTCAACTCCGACTTGGCCCATCCCGATTAATCAGCGAAAGGCTATCAACGATGGAACCACGCGCTGCTTTGAGGTGCACAACTTTCCTCGCACCATCACGCCAGCAATGTTGAGGAAAGAACTGGTGGTCTCTCATGTAGTCAAGTTCAACGCGGTTGAGAGCATAAGTATGAGCAGTGATGGCGTCTTAGGCTTGCGCTTTTCTTCGGTCTATTTTGCTGGACAGGCTTCTGCGCTGTTCAATTGTACCCGTCGATACAAGGGGTGCGTTGCTCGATTCGTACCAGATCCGTGTGCTCAGCCTCTGGAGACCCTTCTCGATGATGGCGCGTTGGCGCACGATATTCTTAAGGAAGACAGTCTTGTGGCTTCCGAGAAGTTTGATCCTGAGCTGGTCGCTATCGATGAGTCACGTAGGCTTGCTCCAGAGGAGTTTGAGAGCGGGCTGGAAGCTTCTGACACTATCAAGGAGATCGTCTCAATGGCTCCGTTTGAGCTCGATCCCGAACTGGTTGCTATTGATGAGTCCGGTAGACTTACTCCAGTCGAATGGGAGAGCAAGCTAGAGGTTGCTGATGGTCAGGATTTGGAGGTGGTGGAATGATGGCCATGGCCGATCTTTCAAACCTTTTATAGACACTTTTCTTCACTTTCCGTTTCGCCATCGTTACAATCTCAGCACTTTTCTTTACCTTCGCCAAGGCACTGCCATCTATCGTTAGTATCTGTGGCACTCTTCATCGAAGCCGCCTGCATCGTTAGCATCGTTTGCATTGTGTGCCCGTACTTTCGTTCCTGCTGGTCTTGAGAAAGGGTCATCGCTTGGACCGAAGCGCAGGGATTCGAAAGGTGAAAAGGAAAATGGCGTGCAGCTCAGATTACTGGATTTATGCCACATCATCTGAGAGGCTTTTAGCGTTGCGAGCTAAGATTGATCATCATGTATCTAGCATTAATGAAAAGCATGAATAGAATCTGCGCTCTTCGATGGCTGTGAGATCAGCTAAGTATTTGTAGAAATTCATACTTCACAACGTAGTGGAGGTTGATTGTTCCTACTGCCAATATATGCGGTAGTCCGAATTCGCCATAATCGCTGCTGAAATGCTATTCATCCATGTTCCGGGCTCGACGACCCTCATTGTACACCATCCTTCAAGGAAGATCTGCCTCCTTTCCTTCATCGCAAGAACACCTCCCTCTTCTTATTGAACGACCTCTGATCCTTCAACCAAGTCCGATATGCCGGCACGCTAAGAATCTTCTCCCCATAGTAATCCGGGACTGGATTCGCAGAAGAACCTCCACCCGACTTTACGTCAACCCTGTGTTTTTGTATCCTATAATAAAGATCTTTCTCTTTCTACTCACCAACACACATTAGCTCTCATTCTCTAAGCCCTCTCCCCCACCTCCTTGCGAAAAGAAAGAGAATCACTCACCTCAGCCATCTCCTCTCCAATCCGCCGATGCCGCAATCCGAACACCGCATTCCCCAATGTCGGCCCCAATAACCATCCTACGGCTCCACTCCCCATCACAGTCACGCCCATCACGATGATCGGATCGAAACCGAATACGGATATGTTTTCGATCGGTTGCTGGCCTAGGTATGATACACCGGCGCCGGTGGTGAAGAAGGCGGAGACGACGGAGGCGCAGGTGTTGTAGAGCTTGCGTGATCTGCGGAGGGAGAAGTAGGTGGGCCATGTTAGGGGTTGCGGGCCTATTGAGGGAGGGGAATTGGGTGTGGTGGGAGAGGCGGTTGTGGTGGCGAGGCGGATGGGTTGGTGGTAGAAGGATCTGATGGGTTTGTAGGCTGAAGGTCTATGAGCAGCTGTTTGGTTGGTGGAGGAGTGGAAGCGTCGTTGGATGGGCGTTGATGAGGGTGCTGCGCTGCAGGGTGTGATTAGAGCTGGCTGAAGTTTGAGGCATAGGAGCGCCGAGCGCAGCGATACTGGTTGAGGGGGAATCATAGTGGAACTGGTTGAGCTTTAGAGCTTCTGAAGAAGACTGTGTGATGGACGAACCTCGAGGCTCTGAGTCGACCGTTACGTAGGGCTACTAGCGCGGACGTCGGTAGGCCTCCGCGCGGTCCTATCCCTACTTGAACCTTACAAATTTTATGGGTCCAACTTTGAAATTCCGAGCCTTGCACTTTCTCTAAAAACCCTTCAGGTTTGAGCCTCTGTAGGTATCGAATTATTAACTTTTTCATCATAACATTGCCCGATTAATTTTGGTCCAGAGAGCTAGCTATAATTTCGCTACCGATTAATTATTATAAGCCTTGTTGTCAATGAGTTATCTTTATTCTTGTGTAGTCGGTTTTTTCGATCGCTGCAAGCGGCCCTCCGGCCAAGAAATGTCCTCTATATTTGAAGGACCTTCAGCCGACGCGGGCCACTCAATTTAATTAAGACAGATCACTGCACTTCCTTGTCCCACTAAATCCTGTCTCAAACCTGGCGTCACAGATTCGGCGGTGTGGGTAATGAGATACGTGCAAGTGTCAGATCCTCTGGACAAGTCTCGAACATTAATTACAGAGGGTATCAGGCTCTGCGTGCTACAAATTGGCATCTCAAGAATGTTTCCCAAATTGAGCTGCCAGAGAATGCCGTAATCCGTGCTAGATCCGTTGAGCGTTAGCTAGTGCGTTGACCCACGAGCGGAAATAGATTGATGGTAAAAGGATGGTCTCATTTTTTGTGGGTGTATGTGTCTCCATGGTACGGCGAGCATACACATGAGCCTCAGATTTTAACAACATTTTTATAATCACAGACCGAGAGAAAAATGCGGGAGAAATTGCTCGTACCTTTAAATGCACTGCTAGGGGAGACTAACGCCTACGAACGTTAACGTTTGCTGCATCTCTGAAAGTCCGTCCACTCCAATGGTCAGCTCAAAGCTGCAAGTAGGTAACATGAGTGGCGGGCGAAGATCAGAGCAGGAATGTCAGAGTCTAATTATGAATACATCACAGCACTACAACTGTAGACGCTCAATGTTTTTCTGACATAAACTATCATCATAGAAGAAAGGGGAAGTATAGAAGGGGATACTTTTAGACTTACAAGCTATAGAAGACCATATGTAGACTTAACATCCTGCCTCTGAGCATGTAGTGACCTATTGCTGATCGTATCAAAGCTGTTCAATACCAGTCACCAGTAGATCCAGGCCTTCCAAGTTGGGGCTGGAGAGCAAAGATCGTAGAGACCGAGATCTGGATGTAGATGAAATCAGTAGGGCGACTTTGACTGCATCAGGGCCAATCACTTACACATGGTTGAGATGTTTCTCGGTCACATCATGTTCTAGCTCCTTTGACTTGACAGCAGCGACCTCGAGGACGGGGTCGGGGACGTTGGCAAGGCGAGCGACATTCAAGCCATAGGATCGATGTGCAACTCCTTCCCCAATCTCGTACAGGAAGGTGATCTCCTGCTCAGCATCGCCTGTTTCCGTAAACCTCATGTGGACGTTCTTGAGCTCTCCATGCTGAAAGCCTTTCACTACAGCGCTGAGGTTCTGGTAGTGCGTGATGAACAGCGTGAGGCTCTTCTTATCACGCACGACATGATCTAGCACAGCCTGAGCAATGGCCACGCCATCATGTGTAGATGTTCCCCGTCCAAGCTCGTCAAGTATGATCAAAGACCTAGGAGTAGCTTGCTTGAGAATGTCTGAAGTCTCTGAAAGCTCGACCATGAAGGTGGACTCGCCTGCCATCATGTTGTCAAATGCGCCCATCCTGGTGAAGACCGCATCAAGCATGCCCAGCTTGGCGCATTCAGCAGGTACATACGACCCAATCTGACCCATGATGGCGATCAGAGCGACCTGCCGTACGTAGCTCGACTTCCCTCCCATGTTTGGGCCAGTGATGAGGAGCGCCCTGGTACCATCCGAAGCTAAGTTGGTATCATTGGGAACATAGGCATCGAGAAGAAGCTGCTCAACCATTGGATGTCTTCCTTGTACTATAGAGATATCTATCTCATCTATATATTCGGGCTTGACGTAGCCTGGTTGGCTGGCGATGGTAGCTAGAGACAGTAGGCAGTCAAGCGTGGCGAGAGCCTGTATGCAATCTCTGAAAGACTGGTACTTCGATGAAATGTCCGCCAACAATTTGGCGAAGGCAGCGTCACAAGCGGCGGCCAACGCCTCCTTATGCTGATCACGCTCGCGAATAGAGCGTACAACTTCTGGTGTATGAAATCGTGAAACTTTCTTCGTACCACTGATCTTCGCCCAAGACGCAGGGATGTTCCTAAGCTGGGCGTTGTCGATCTCAATAAGGTATTCAATGCCTGCAACAGTCACATAGTCGACCCTCTTCTTCTTCACCTTTTCGGCGGCAACGGCCCGATGGGCATCGAGCTCCTGCTCTACGCTCGCTATGCCCAGCTTGTGATTCGTGATGTCTTCGCTTTCCATCTCCTCTCGGAAGAAAGAGTACTTATCGTCTGCTTTGGCTGCTTCAGGATTCATCTGCTCGAGATATGTGACAACATCTTCGGCGATTATTGGAAGAGCTGCAACCGCGTTGTTAATCATCTGTGACTGAAATCCAGTACCTGTGGACTTTTTGAAGGTGATGAATTCCGTGGAGATCCGCTGCATAGTCTGCAGCAATGTGAGTAGCTCTGGTCGGGTACATTTGCCGTAGTAGATCCGGATCAAGCTCTTTTCGAGGTCGCTCTTGATCTGGGACAGCAGGTACTTGACCTTGTCCACTCTCACAGTTGGCTGACCATCCTTGAGCTCCCCAACAGCAGCAATGCGTTCATCGAGCGCCGACTTCATCAGAAGAGGCCTTCCAACCCATTTGCGTAAGAGTCGTTGGCCAAAGCGTGTCCGCGTCCTGTCCAACGTCCAGAACAGACTTCCTTTGGCTGACTGGTCTGTTTGATTTTGATAGATTTCGAGACTTGTCAAGGTGGTCCCGTTAAGCAGCATGTGAGATCGTGCGCTGAATGACTGGAAATACTTTGTAAGATCAAAGACGTGCTCGAGGCCGTAGTGGGACAAATGGGTTATCATTGCCGAGAGGCACATCGTCACGGCTTCAGGAAGTTTGAGCACGTTTTCCAGTATCTTGCTCATTGTCTCGTCCTGGCTGACATCAGCAGCTTCCATTTTATTGGCATAGAAGTTCGAAACATGGCTGTAAGCTTGCGCCGCCATTGTCTTCGGCTTTTCAGCTCGTTCGACCCGGACCTGCTCACCAAAGACATTGGTTTTGCTCCCAGCAAGATGTTGAACCAGCTTATCTGTAGCCTTGGAAAGCTCTCCTACTATCAATATCTCGCAGGGTGCGATATGCAGAAGCCGAGTCTCGATCTCGCTTCTCATGAAACCGTCCTCGAAGTCGTCATGTATCACGTCTCCAGTGGCCGGCTGCACAGCGACGAGACCGACATGCACTTTCTCATCGGTACCCCAGCCTTTAGGATTGTTCTCCGTGATGCAAACTAAATAGCCCGTGGCGGGAGCACCACCTGAAGGTGCTCCGACTGATGCTTCAAGACCTTCCACATCGTCGATATATGTGCCTTTGGTGTAAAGGTTGGTGAGCTTTCGTGTGAATGGAGCATTCCGGTTGTCTCCGACTGCCTTCAGTGCTGCGGTTTCAAGCTGGCGTACCACGCCAACTTTGTGCCCTGCTCCAACCAATCGCTTTACGTGCACATGGAGTCGGTGTACTGGTACACTAGCCGAAGCGAATCTGTCCAGATGCGCCTCCGATGGATGTTCGTCAAATCTAAACTTTCCTGGGATGCATACGATGCTCAGCTCCTTAGCAGCTACTCTAGCGTCTTCTCCGAAGAATTTAAATTTGTAGCCGACCTCGACGATGAGTACGGTATCCGTGTGCTGACGCTTGATGTCTAAGAATTGCTTCTCCATAGGCGTAAGCTTGTTCCCAGCCTTCTTCGCAGCAACTTCATTCCTGCCTTTAAGCTTGGGGGCGGTTCTCACAGGCTCTTCGGGTTCAGACTCTTCGCCGTCGTCCCCTTCGGCTTGGACATGCTCGGTCTCTTCATTGATGATACCATTACGCCTCCTGATCTCAGCTATACTGTCCGGGCGGCCAAGCTTCTTGACGAACTTGTCGTGCAGCTTCTCTTTCCGTCTCTTCGTTTCATCATCGTCTGCTTCTTGGTTTTCTTCGTCTCTAGTCGGCGAGCTGGAGAAAATGTATTTGGACGTGCGTGGCGAAGGCTTCGGCTTTCTGATTGCATTGGCAGTGACTGAGTTTAGTGGTTCGTCTAATGATGTAGCATGCCCGTTAGTAAGAGACAGTGGTCTGGCCCCATTGTCATCCTCGTGACTGTCTGACCATCGGAATCTCTTGGAAGGCGGTGGTTGTCCTCCATCGTGGAGCAAATGCTTTGGTGTTGTTGGCATCCTCGTGATTCCATGGGGAATGCCATCACCCTCGTCCTCCGAGACGAAGAGGTCGTTATCTTTGTCACCGAGAAGAGTTGTGTCAGACGCGTTGTATGTCTTGGGAGTCAGATCGGGGGGTGCTTTAGCTGGCGCACTTTTGGTGAAGAAGTTTGAGATCGACTGCTGCTTCTTTGTAGAGCTCTGGGAAGAGCTTTGAGTAGACACCATGATAATCACTCCTTTCCTCTTCTTGGAGGACCAGGTAACCAATCATGCTTGCATAATGTTCTCGTCGAATCTCTGCTGGAGGTTCACAAAATTTCGCGTAAGAAACTTTCGCGTTACGCTAGAATTAGATGGCTCTAGCGCTAAATAGCCCTAACAATAAACCTCTGATATTGCTGCCACGTTTAACTTCACGTCTTCTCCATACAGAGCGCACCAGTGTTGTTGATAAGTACCGACAACAAATTCTTGACAAGCAGTGAGAAGAGCTTCGGCTTCCGAGGTCTTACAGCAACGTCGTCAGCGGGTCGTTTCAACACGTCGTTCGTCCCTATTAATCGTAGGCTATTTCCTTTTTGATTTATATGCCTACTGATAAAAACAGTGAAGAGGTTTACACGGGGATCGCTGAATCATGGTCTTTAACTTTCAAATCCTCCCCGAAGAATTGCTGGTTGAAGTACTAAGCTTCCTACCCAAACCCGACCTGAAGTCAGCCCGTTTGACGTGCGTTCAGTGGGGTAGACTTGGGGCGCAATGGCTTTTCGAGCGAGTGTACTTCGCCCCACGTCAAGCTGCTATTAATGACTTTCTGTCCATCGCCGCAAATCGAGAGTTCAGCAGGAAGGTGGAAGCTCTCGTCTACGATGGGAGGTTATTCATGCCAGCCTTCGATTCGTTCCCAGCCTACCAGCATCCCTATTCCACCGTCATATGCAAGAGACAGCGCTTAGGCTTTCATATCGGAGTTGATGATTGGTATCCTCTAGACGATGGGACCAGCGCAGACCCCTATAGGCCTGCTGAAAACAACCCTGCCAATAGCTTGGTCCAATATGTACGTCTCCTTGACAAGCAGCAAGAGATTCTTCAAGAAGACAAGGACATCGGCGCCCTTTCCACCGGCCTACGAGCATTTCAGAATATCACCCAAATCAACATTTGTGATGACTTTTCTCAGTTTCCAGATCATGAATTGCTGAGCTCTGGAGATTACCAGTGGTACGATAGACGATCTTCGGAAGACTTCGGCCGCGCCATTGCCCCCTTCGGCTGGGAGCAGAATCGAAGGCATACTACAGACGAATCAGAGTTCGATTGGGACACTCGTGGTATTCACCATTTCTTTCACGTCCTTGCGATGCATTGTCCAAATATCGAGGACCTGTGTATGGGATCATGGCGGTCCAGCGTCCCAATGTCGATTTTTGACCAGATCGGCAAGAATAGAGCAAACCTTTGTGCTATTGCAAAACGCCTCCAGAAGCTCCGAATATACTGTCGTATCCCTACGGACACCTCTGCAGAGCTTTTCGAGGATAGACGCGCGTGCATGGCTGATGTGTTGAGTGACGCTACACAACTACGCTCTCTGTCGTGTGACGGAATGTTGGACTTTAGTATCTTCCTCGAAAACGAATGGCCGCATCTTAGAAAATTTGCACTCGGAGATGTCAACGTGCATGAGGAGGATTTATTGTCGTTCACCCAAGAACATAAGCATACGCTTCGTCAATTGGGCTTGAGGAACGTGCTACTACAAGGTGACCAGAGTTGGGCAGAAATCGGAAAGGTCATTAGCAAATATCTAAGGCTTAATGTTCTATATGTCGCGTCGCTTGCAGACGATGTCACCACCGTGATTACCGGTAACCCGTATATCGAACCCGATTTTCATATGGTTGTGGCTCGCAACTTCATGCAATGGGTTCCCCATGGAAGGCTTTCACTGGAGGAGGAGGCAAACTCAGCAACGGCAACTGTCTTGCCCGAAGTCGATGGTCACTCCGGATCTGAACATGATGACCAAGGAGATGACAGCTAAAAAAGTGATGGAGGAGATAACTATGGCGAAGAAGAGATTATGGATGAGAGGACTCCCTGGTACCAGTGATCTCGCATGATTCACGCACGCATGCATGGAACACCACAGGAGGTGCATCAGCTACCTGAAGGCATCCACTTTCACTTCAAGACCAGACCGATAATATTCAATAGTCTTGCTTTTTCTCAGAACAAAGATCCAGAAAGGGCATTCTCGAGCATAGCCGTAATCAAGAAAAGATAGTGGACAAGCACTAAAAGCCATTGCATAGCGAACAGATAGCAAGCAGCTCACCAAAAGAATCTAATGGCTATTTCATGGTGTAATTTCTGCCTCGTAATACGCTGATGGAAGTTGCAATGAGACGACCGCAAGTAGGCGAGCAATTGCCGGCACCAGCCCTTCACTAGAGCAATTAGGTAGTGTGTGCCACTATTGTTTCATTATATTAATCATAAGCTGTTATACACGTCCATCATTACAGTCGTAGAGCATACCGTCGTAAAGCATGTCGTCGTAAAGCATACCGGCTAAATGTACGCCAAGCAAGTCAAGCAATGGCCCATATATGCTCTTTGAAGATGCATAACGCCGGCCAGGTCAGATAGAAAAGCAAAGCGGTGTGGAAAGATTGTTTCTACCAGTACTGCAATGGCCCATTCGAACAAAGGCCTGCAAGGAAAGCGTCCAAAAAACATCTCTCATAGAATAGGTATTCTTCTCCACACGTGCAATTTACCAGCCGCAAGCCCCTAGGGATTGCATGCCCTACAAGGGAAAGCCTCAGTCACGGGATCGTCCTAAACTGCTTGATGGTAAATGCCCACGCTTCTCTGCATGACTTTCATTCCCTGTAGAACCTCGTTGTGCTAGGAGAGGAGCCGTTTGAGGATGGTAGAATGGGTATTGCGGAGGTCGCAAAGACACGTTCAACGGATTAAGGGTTGAACCATGGTATTTGGGCCCGGCTAGACCGCAGAACTCCATTTGGGGAGGCATGGAGTTGTAAAATTGGGGTGGCTGACTGCCAGTGACAGAGAAGTAACGCTGGGTCACACGCTCGGTGTTGACCGGCTCGATGTTTTCTGTGTCCTCCTCGGAAGCAAGATGTTGTGAAACACCAGCAGAGACACGAAGTTGAGCATCCCAAGGAAGTTTGTCAGAAGGCTTTTTGAAAAGCGTGAAGTTGGCGGCATTCTGATGTCGTAGGCCATCGTGGCCGTGTCCATTGTGAGTCAACCAGTGATCATCCCTCTTCGCTAAAGATGGAGCTCGTTCATTGCCTTGATTATTATCCTTGTCGTTGAAAACTTCGAACGCTCGTTTACCATTCTTTCTTGGCCTTCCACGGGTTGCTTGCATTTCGCCATCAACAGCATTTGGAGGGTCATATCCCATATGCGCAGTCCGTGGATGGATGAATCGCGGGGGACTTGGGGTAGCGATCATTTCTTCAGAGCGATCCTGGGAGTTGGAGAAATGCTCGACAATGTTCAGCGCAGCTGCTTTGCGCACTCGTGGCTTCCGTGGCCGTTTCGATACATTGGTACTGAGGTCCCTGAGCATTGCTTTGACTTTGGTACGTTGACGCTCATGTGGAGGACTCGGAGGCGTCGACTCTCGGACTGGGCTGCTCTCAACGTTACCAGTGATCAAGCGTTGCTGCTTGAGTGATCCATCCGCCCAGTAAATGTGTTCAATTTGCTGAACCGAGAAGGAGTTTTGTTCCAATTGCTCTAGAATAGATGCATCCTTCTTTTGATTACGGCGGCGTTGTGCTTCGATGCTGGCAGAATCAAATAGAGACATGCCCGGCCACTTGATGCCTTTGAGTAACGGAGATTGTACAAGGTCTGGCTTCTCGGTGTCCGAAGGCCGGTCAGGAGTCTCGTATCTGCCTGGCTTGACGATAGGGGATGAAGCTGACTGGAAGCTAGTAAGCTCAGAGGGGTCCGGATACGCCATACGGGTTGGGCTCCGTATGAAGGTATGAAAGTAGTCGCTGGAAGTTTCGGTCTCTTGGTGATAGTCACTTGGGGGCTGGGAGGTCCTCGCAACCCTCATAGAGATAGGTCCTGCGTTTGCATGAGGAGATAGACTCGGTTGCTGCCAACCATGCATCCGTGGTATGTGTGCACGGTGTTTCGCAGCGGAATCTTGACGAGAAGTATTAGTAAAGGGCGAGGTGGCTCGGTCCAGAGGCGAAAAAGGCGATGCCATCCGATTGAAAGGTGTAGCTCGAACAGCCTGGGACAGCTGAGGGTCGATGTTGCCTTCAGTCTTGACAGGACTAGGTGACTCGGACTGTAGAGTCTTGTCAGCAATGGAAGAAAGCGTGCGTAAGCTCAGGGAGCTTGGGCACAGACCCGCTGTTTTGCAGTAGTTGTGGCTCGCCTCTTGCGTGGTTTGGCTGTCTTCATCGAGGCTGCAGCAGATGGTTTGGCAGTGCCATAGGGTTTTCTGCTGCTCGCGTCTTTGGTTTCTTTGGCAATCCTACGATCCGATAACAGCTTTCCGATATGATAACGCTCATGCCAGCGATCGTAGGTCGCCAACTTCCCACGAATGGTAGCATCCTGACGTCCACGAATTTGAGCTTCGTGATGTTGAAAGAGGTGACCTTTGGACGCAACATGGGTGAGAAGATGGGAAATATCGCTGAATTCTGGCTCTTTGGGGCAGATGTTGCAAAGGAGTGGAACGGAAGCCATGGTAGCAACTGACTTCTGTGATGATGTTGAGCAATGTGGAAGCAATGATGAGATCGATGCCCCTACTCTTCGAGCCTCTATTACTCCTCTCCTCCCTCTAAACGAGTGTTATGGGCATCTGCCAAAGAACGTGATCCGGAGAAGGAGAGGTTGAGGGGGGAGAGTTCTTTGTGAGAAGTGGCAATCGAGAAGGTGAACTAAACTCAACGCGCTAGAACCTGTTCCTTCGATGTATGGTCCATCTGAAAAGCAGGGAAGGCGCGCCCTAACAACTTTTTATGCAGAAAGTACATGCAATCTTAGTTGATTTAGGAGGCTGTAATATCATGGCATGTTTGAGCGTAAAGACTACGACCTGCAGTAGACTAGCAAAGCCGGTACCTCACCTGTTCAACTACAAGAGAACGGCCTAGAGCGATGCAGTCTGGCAAGTCCATTAAGAGGACTTGACCTTGAATTTAAAGATGCTCCATCACGAGATTGTTTCGGCATTTGCTTTGTCTGCGTCTCATAGTAGCCCGTCCTCAAACCGAGATGGCATGTCAAAAGTCATTCTCATTGATCGACCGCTCAAGATGCGGTTCACAGTTGCCTTCGGCATGCAGCTGTCATCCTGTCAGTCCGAGCCAACGTCCCTTGTTATTTGATCAACTCACTAGGTGGGGTCCACAGACTGTAGTCCTGGAAAGCTCAACAGACTCAAGCCAGCAATGCCAAAGACCGTATGGAAGACATCCACCATGTCTCCAGGCCTATCGGCGAAGCCACCCTGCTCAGAATCCTGCACTGATTAGAACTATAGTCGCATATCTTGATGTGTACGGAAGGACAAACCTGACACTTCAAGATGAAAATGGCCAGCTTGTCACCGTCGATCCAATGAAGTCGATCGATCATCGCTAAGCTACTCACTACCCACCAGCTGTAGCAAACGTCTTCCAACTTCTCTGGTCGACCATTGAGACCTCCATTTGGAAGCTGGCGCTCACTGAGCCAGCCGCCAAGTCGATCTCTGTCTACTAAGTCGAGACGACCAGCTATTGCAAGAGCCCCAATGCAGGTGTAGATTTGTCCCGCGTGGGATTCGGCACCTGGTGTGACACCGTAGCCACCATCAAAGTTCGAGCAGGCTCCGATGTAGGCCACAGCCTTCGGAATGTCGACAAGGTTGAGGAGGTGCATGAGCGACAGGGCAAGGAAAGCCCCAAAGAGGAAGCGTGTATCCATCTCTCCCCATTCGTCTCCCGCGAACGCTCCAGTCTTGCGATTTTGCAGGTCTGCAATGTCTGCGTACGTTTGTTAGCAATTATTTTCTGCAGATAGGACAACAACGCATACATCTGCCAACCTTCTCCCTCCCAGCTTTCCCTCGCTTGTCTAACTCATCCATGGCATCGATTGTTGCAAGGATCTGAACTGCGCTCGCTGTGTAAAGCATGTGTGCATCGTGTCCTGGAGCAGCTCCAAATCCACCACTTTCATGTTGACAAGATAGTACAAAGTCGATAGTTGCTTCGCGAGGTAAACCTTCTGGTTGTCCCAACAAGTGCAGGGCGGTCAGACCCCAGTAGACTCCATTAAGGCGAAGGTGCTCCGTCAGCCAGTATTCGAGCTCATCTTGGCGCTGTCAGTGTATGAGCTTTGTCAATTTCTCTGCGATGGAGAAGACTCTGTACCTTGTCCAGCCTTTGTATGTATTTGACATGGTTGTCTATCACCAGCTTGAGTTCATCTGGTACGATTGAAGCACCTCCTCTACCGGGGCCAGAAACCAGAGACATTGCAGTATAGTCTTAGACCAGATTTCCCGATTCGCTGAATTCTCTTTTCGACAAAGAGGCGTAGTTGTATTTGGGAACAACGGACAGGCTGCAATGAATTGGGCGGTGGTTCCATTGATACACTAGCTTTTCGATACAGGAACCCAGCGCTTACTTCTTCCGAGTTGGTGGGGTTGAAACAAGCGCGATTGCGTAAAGTATCGGCACTAAGGCGTACTGCCCTGGATTAGTGTTGTTTGGCTGACAGGGGACAAGGTAACATTCCTCGGACAGTTCTTCTGTGAGCTTCCCACCACAGGGCCTGGAGACACCTCACCGTTTGGATTGGGCTTAGCGAAGAACATACTTACCACTGCCACAGCCTTTACAAGCTATCAGCTCGGCTGGGCTCCTCGAAGGGACAAGAAATCCGAGCTGTTCCGTCCAGACGTTTCGCCTCGCCGCAACGAAACGAGCTGACGCTACTGCAACGCACTGCATAAGAACCGCATTATTGACGCTGGTCGTCTTGCGTGGGGTTGTTCGAGGTTTTGGACTTTGCCGTATCCAATACATTCTACGCACACTAGAAGCAGGAGCAAAACGTTCATCGAACGATTTACATACTCAACAACTACTCCCCCAATCCAGCTTTCTTGATTTCTCCCTGCAACCAATCCGGGGAAAGACTATATCGAAGAGGTTGTGTGGAGCTGGGGTTACTCTCCATCCAAAGCAAGAGAGACTTTGATCATTGGGTAAGGAACATCTCAACTGCAGCCTATACATACACTCTTCACTCGCTGTCGGATTCTGGTCTGTACCGAAGCCGGTTGCCAGCCATATGCTAGGATCCGATGTCGTCGTCCTCCAAAAATTGCTTCCGTACAAGTGTGCACGAGCGTAGCTAATACTGCTCTGTGCAGGACCTACGACTTCGAGACCAGACGAAAGCTCTGCACGATCAATTTACTCCCCTCCTTTTTCCCCACGAATTCGGTTCAGCTACGAAGATTGGAGAGATCTCGTTCTAACACGAGGCGATTGGAAAAGGCGGAAGCCGTTCGATTTCAGAATTCCTGGATCCGAACAGTGTTTACGCTACGCGGAGACATGTCGCGGTACCGTTAAAACAGCATACTTCAGTGATAAGAGGACCTTTGCCCTAGACCGTTGTCTCTATAAGCCGACATTTGACCTGTCAGCGTCGATTCAGGCTCATAGTACTGACTTTGTACCCGAAAATCCAGTTGTTGGACCGCCAATCGCTCTCTAGCTTACGCTACATGAGCAAACATATCGACGTACCCAATTACTAACATCTTCTCAGTCTTGAGCCCATCGCAAGTGACCAGCGGCTCTTCATGCAAATCGACATCCTTCTTCGAGGACAGGAAGTATGCCTAGACCAGCTTCACTTTCCTTAGCTATGCCAAAGCGTACATCAGTAATCAGCAGCACTATCACTTCGCCGACGGAGGCGGGGAGCAGTTCGCCATCGCCAAAAGGAACCAAAGCCGCCAATAATAGGGGTGCTGAGGCATCTGCAGTCACATCGCCTTCGGCAGAGGATCAACCGCATTCACCCGACTTTACTTCACTTCCTCCATTTCCATCCTCACCCAAGGATATCGCGAAGCACAGCCGCGAACCCCCGAAAGGCTTCTTCTCTAATTTAAAGGCTTCTAAGTCGTCCCATAAAGTACATCACGCCGAGCCCACTATTCGACAAGTTTCCGAGGACATTACCAGGAGCGACATAACTCTAAACGAGACCAGTATATACTCGTTACGCAAGAGCCCCGGCTCGACACCGAATTTGAGCCTATCCACATTTGACAACAAAACAGCCGAGGATCGTGAAGGTATGTCAAAGCAGTCTCTCGGATGTAACTAAAGCATGCTGATATCCTGAAGAGCGTCAAGGTCAAAGCCAAAGGATCCCTCGCCAACCAGTGGAAACTTCGGTCCAGTCAGACACGTTGCTTGTGACAAGCCCGACGGAACCATCGCACGGAAAGAAATCCAAGCCCCGGTTCGGCGCTCTGCTTACTCGGACCCGCTCCACACATATGGACGACGGTGGGCGGAAATCGAAGCCAAGTACCCCAATCTATACTACCGCTCCAGAGACAAGAATGCAGTTCGACGGACCAAATGAAGACGAGGGCCATCAGCCAGCCCCAATGACTGCGCCGCTGCAACAAGACCGCTCATTACGAGATATGATGAATTCAGGGAACCGCAACCGCTCGGCGGATCGCCAGACTGCGAATAGTAGTCAAGAGAACATGTCGATGCGTCGAGGTGACAAAGCTTCTATTGGAGGGTTATCGGCGTCTTCTTCAGGAAACTTTCGTGAGAGTGGTGGGTCGCATCTGTTTACGAATCTCAAGAATACCTCGAGCAAAGCAGCAGACGGTCTTGGTAAAGCCGGCAAGGGTTTCATGGGAAAGTTCGCTAGGAGCGGTAGTACTACCACCAAGGATGAGGAGCCTTATGTCATACATGTCATCAACCTGCCTCTCGTAGAGCAAACTCGACACACAAGGATAGCTCAAAGGCTGGCGGATTCGAGGGATAAGACCGAATTTTGGATGCCAGCGCTACCCTGGCGGTGTATTGAGTGAGTGAAGGAATTTAACGCTTTGTTGCACCTGCTGACTGTGTCAAAGTTACCTGAACTTCCGAGGCTGCGAAGAAGAAGGCCTTTATAGAGTGCCAGGTAGCGATTTGCAGATCCGGCGATGGCAGAAGCGATTCGACCAAGGCAAGTCTTTCACCTCAGGCCGCCACAGGAAGATAGCTGACACCTTTGTAGAAGGTGATATCAACCTCTTCGACGAACCTGATCTGTACGACATCAATATAATCGGGTCCATGTTCAAAGCATGGCTACGAGAACTCCCTACCGAAATACTCCCCAAAGCCACCCAAGCCAAGATTGCTGACCAATGCGCTGGAGCCCAAGAAGTTCCCCAGCTGCTGAAAGACGAGCTATCAAACTTACCGCCGTGGAACTACTACCTCCTGTTCGCCATCACATGCCATCTCAGCCTACTCACCGCATACGCCGAGAAGAACAAGATGACGTACAGCAATCTTTGCATCTGTTTCCAGCCCGCCTTAAGGGTCGACGCCTTTTGCTTCCAATTTCTAGTCCAAGATTGGCGCAACTGCTGGCAAGGATGCTGGACTGAAAAGGATTGGCTTGAAGAAGAATACCGAATCCTTGACCAGGTCCCGCCCGGCGCGCCCTGTAGTGAGAACGGCGGTTACGGGGATGAGGACAGTTCTACCGAGTCCACAGCTGTCGGTGACGAGCGTTCACTGCCTTCTGCAGATAGCCACAAGCCGTCCATTGGTGGACGTACCAATCAAGGGCGACCACCACCACTGACGCTGACCAAGGCCAGCCAGGAGCGTTTGGTGACACCAAACGAGTCCGACAGACAGAATGGCTACTCGAAGTCTTCAACGCAATTACCGGAGCTGGCGCCTATGATGCCTCTGTCGCCAATCGGCCACCTGACTTGATGGCATCCAAAATATGATCACGAGAACAGCACTACACTTCAAGCGTGTCATCTATTATATGGGGTACCCTTGGCATGCCTCGCAATCTAATGATAATCAAGCCTTCATCAACGATCTGGTATGACTTACCACTGCGATCCACAGGCCTAAGGTTTTACGCCAAATCGCATAAGTATTTTCTTCCCATGACATGTCTTATTTCAATACTACTTTTTCGACGAGCAGGCCTCTCAGTCTGCCAACCGATTGTCCGTACGAGCATTCAGCAATAAATTCCTGTCGTTGTGCGCAGCGGGATCAAGTCTTGGCTATACCAATCGGCGTATGTGGTTTTACGTTTCTCACGTCCTCCCACGGGAGCAACTACGACGAGTTTTCAAGATCAAATTGCACTACTCAGGCATCATGTATGATAGGATGAGGTACTTCAATGGAAAGCTTCCTTATAACTTGACCATTCGTTATGATATGCAACAATTGACGACCCTAATATATACACACTCAGCACCTTCAAATTTCCCTTTGGACCTTCTCCTCCATCCATTACACCCTCATCCTAACAACCACCCTCTCCAATTCCCCTACACACCCACCCCCACTCAAACTCCACTTCTCCCCCACAAACCCCTCGTCAACCTTCTGCCTGCACAGCCCACTCCTGGCCCAGTACTCCATCAACCCCCTCGCCTCTTCCTTCGTCACACCCCCAATCCTCTGCACCTCCACCCCACCCTTATCAAACACCCCTAGCACACGCTCGTCGTACTTCGCGAACGGATCACGCTGCACGGGCTCTTTGCCTTCGAGTTGGCTGAGCGCGAGATTCATGGATGGGATGTGTGGTTGGTTGCTTGTGGAGGTTGATGCTAGGATTGCGCCGCCGTTGGGGAGGCGAGAGATGCCGGAAAGGTGGTCGAAGAAGAATTTGATGAGGGTGAAGTCGTGGGCGTGGATGGGTTGATAGTCTTTGGCAGAGATATATTGAGTCTTCCCCATAGCTTGTGCTAGGCCGTCCATACACATCATCATCGGAGGACGACCTGGGAGGCAGAGTTCGCGGTAGATGAGCTGGAAGATAGGCCATGCCACTTCCGGGTCGGAGGCGCCGAGGAGGGCTAGGCGGGAGAGGGAAATGTTGGGCGCGATGGGAATGGGAATTTCGGAGGCGGCGGTTGGTTGGGAGAGCTGAGTTGTTTCGAGTATGGGGTTGGCGCGAGACATGGCGGAGAGGAGGGAGGCAGTGTAGACTTTTTGGGTGTATTGGGTTGGTGAGGTGCCGGGGACGGGGGCGTATTCTGTGTGGCCGATTATGAGATCTTGGGCTGCAAACCATGGGTTAGTTGGTTTGATTCGAGAGTTGGAGGTTGGGTATATACCATCTGGAATGTTTATGACGACCCAATCCTTCAGCATTGCCATTGTCATGGCTTGGAGAAGCATCAAGGTCTTCCCACACCCTCTTTCGCCCACGAACACGCGCCGAATGCTCTTTGTTGAGTCTTTCTGGCTTATCTCCTCAATCTCCTTCCCAAGTTTTAGCGTATCTCGTCTCATGAGCATTGCAGGTCTTCGAAACAGTGACCACCCCTGAGTGACTTTGAACGCCTCCACAGCTCGCAACCCGTCCACCACAGGTTCGGGTATCCCCAAAACCTGGCCCCAGACACTCTCATCAACAATCGACTGAGCACTGAAATCCTGCATGTCTTGGACCTCCAATGCATTGGTATTGCTGAGAACGATCCGTTTCCGCAACGCTTTCCGTTCGCCAATCGCAGGTCTCCTGCTCCTGTCCAGTTTCTGCGGTTTGTTCTTCTTCTTGGTAAACGTCTGCTTAGCACCACGAATAGGCTTTGCTATGACTGACACGCTGCTCTTTTTCTTGGGTGGTAGAGCGGAGAGAGATGCGCTTGTCGTGAAAGTTGCTGTCGAAGCTGGGAGGAGGAACCATTGTTGTGAGGGTCGTCGCGCGAGGGACGCTAGGTCTGAAGCTCGGGACAGGCATCGCCAGCAGGTCTGGAGGCTCATTGCAACCTAGGCTTGGGCGTCAATGGTGCTCAAGCTTGTGTGAAGTGATCAAATCGAGTTTCGAGAAATATCCAACGCTGCTCTGTTGCGGAGAAATTCCGCCTCCAAAGCGGCTCTCTAAAAAGTTGAGCACAATATATTCTCTCTACGTTCTACGCTGCTCTTGCCATTATGGCTACCAATATACCGATGGAGAGCTCGCCAGCTACCATACTCAACGACCCTGTCCCAGTCCCGGGTCTCCCAATTTCAAAACAAAAAAAACCGTAAGCCCACTGCCCGTGTCTACGAACCAAACTCTCACCATATCTTCTCTACAGCTCAGTCACAATCTCTAAACCAAACCCCCACACCTTCGACCTCGGCAACCTTCTCTGCAATGACGCCAATCCCCTACCCCCAAACCCCACTGACACTATCCTCGCCTCCACCGCCCGCGACTGCGCTCAATCGCTCATAAACCAGCTCCTAACAACCTGTCCCATAACCGCAACCCCAAATGGGGTCCTCATGACTCTCCCGCCGCCCACAACGCCACTACCGCGCGAAAAGCCCTTACCTGCAGAGAAGCAACAAACGAAATGGGAAAAGTTTGCGGCGAAGAAGGGGATTAAGGATAAGAAGCGTGGGGAGGGGAAGATGGTATTTGATGAGGAGAAGGGGGAGTGGGTACCTAAGTGGGGTTATAAGGGGAGGAATAAGGAAGGGGAGGGTGATTGGATTGTCGAGGTTGATGAGAAGAGGGAGAAGGAGAGGGACAAGGAAGGGAAGGAGAAGACGCAAAGAGGAGAGGGAAGGCGGGAAAGGGTGGACAATATGAAGAGAAATGAAAGGAAGCAGCGCAACAACGAGAGGAAGGTGAGGAAGAACGGGAGTGGTGGGTGAGGAGGTGACGGGCGGTTATGAGATATGATGCATTGCTGGCGCTTGGTCAAAAGTCGGATTAGGCGTACCGAGGCGTCGCAGAGGATTTTCAATCTGCACGAAGTGTTACGAGTAATGTCAGCTGGTGCCATGTATGCCACTGGCGAGAAGTGGGTCTGGATAGGACTCTAGCTGTTCGACGCTCTTCATGGAAGAGTCGAGAAACAAGCCTCTGACGGCTTCAATCACCCGCATGTGAACGACTGGGCTAGTGAATCGCCTCAATTTTCTTTGGCCTTTGGAAGTAAACACCTCTCCTATGTTAGAGAAGCAGGTGCTCTAAGAGACGGACATTACATCCTTTTTTGGCATTTACGCTGGCTGGTAAACCATATATTTGTCTGATCTTGTCGACTCTATCGTGAAAGCCGGACGCCAAACGAAGTGTAGATTTGAGCATGCAAAGCATTGCCATCTGCAGTGCTACTAGGGCAAGAGACATGCTTAGATATGAAGACATTTCCTCTGAGCATAGAGAAACACGAAGACGCTGATACGAAATATGCCACAAGCCCCATCCTTTATAGCTCGTTACACTCAGCCAATGCTGCCTGCACAGCTGCCGTCAATCCCTGCTGTTGAACATTCCATTCTGCTTCTATATCCTTCGTCCGCTTCTTGCACATTGCCTTGGAAATTTTCCCCTGGTTTGTTTGCGCCTTCCTGAACGCAGAGGCTAGAATTCTTTGTAGATGGTCTAAGTTTGCGGCGTTGACATCAGCGCCTTTCTGACGCTCTTTGTCATAGCTGCTGATGAGATTGTTGCCGCCAGTAGCATAGTCTTTGACGATGTCTTTGATGGCGGTTTCCTTGTCAATTAAGTGTCTTACTAGACGCTATATTGCTAATCAGTGCCATCCTTCTACAAAGATACATGGAATAGATACTTACATGTATGATATGGGAAAGCAGTTCAATCATGTTGCTCTGATGGGGCTCATATGCCTTCCTCCAGTGTGCTGTAGTTTCTCCGTCGCTCTCCTGAGAAGATGGTCCGCTTGAAGGCGACTCATCTTCAGAAGTGCTAGGCCCCGAGTTAGAGCTATTGCTTGAGATGGGACGCAAGATCTTCCGCTTCTTCGGTGGTGGTGCAACTTCCACCAAGGTCTTGTCCGGGTCCTCAGTATAAGCGTTGGACCGTTTCTTCAAGACAGTAGTTGTTTTCTGCTTGCTCGCCTGATCAATTTGGCGTTGGGCTTCCATGTCGCTTGACTTCCGTAGCGCTTCCATGAAAGGACCAGGAGGATTTTGAGAAGTACCAACGAAAGGATTTCCTTGTAGCTCCGTCGGCACGAGAGGCACCATCGTCTGTGCATTGACGATCGCACCGTTATGGTAGACATGGTGCGGTGGCAATTCAGCAAATGTCGAAGGGGCGTGAGGCGAGCTCGGTTGCTGCTTACGATTGCTCGAAATGTTCCTATATCTCAACGCGATGCCTTCGGAGATCGCGATGTTCTGAGGTAGCGATATAGTGGGCTCATCCCAATCCTCTTTCACTATGAACTGATCGTCGTCATCATCCACGCGAGCCTGCTCGAAAGCATTCTCGAATTCGTCATCTTCTGTATGTATCACTGGAGCTGCATTTCTGTCGTTGCGGAAGTGAACGAATGGCATTGGGCTACCATTCTCCATCACTCGCATGCTTTGAGAGCTTGGTCTACGCGCTTCTGCGTATGCTATCTCAGGACTGGGCTCTGCTAGCATCTGAGGAACATGCTTGTGTCTCGTAGGAGGGGTGTCGACGTTAGGCTTCTGTCTCTTTGCTAGCTGATCTTCTTCCCACGGTGCTGGATTGTCGAGGTATGGTGCGAACTTCCTCTTCGGAGCAGAACTTTCGTGAATGACAATCTCTTCGATGTCATTGTCTCGCATAGCGGCCGTTAATTTAGGTGGCTTCGATTTCCCAATGGAAACGGCACCCTGATTCCTTGGGCCTGACGCACTGAAGCTGATCATGGGCGCTTTTCGAACCACCTCTGGCAGAGGTGTGTCTTCTTCTCGGTGTTTGGCCCTGGTAGACACTGTATCCGAAGCCTCAGTCGGCGCAATATCACGTCTGTGTTGTTGTGCATCATTGTCTCGTGTCGCTTGGCTCCTACCTCCTTTAGCGGGACGAGAGACAGTTGGCGCATCTATAATCATGGCGTCACGTTGTTGCCGAACAGCGTGATGCTTCTGCTGTGTCTTGGGCAGTGGCTTCTTTTCGATGCCGTTGACCATTTCAGATGGCTTAACTTCATTTTCAGTAGGTACACCGTCTTCAGACGCTTTCGAAGGCCCTCGGAGCACTTCAGCGTCCTCGGAAATCTCCTGAAACTCAGGCTGTCTCGACTTTTGAGCTTCAACGGCCTCCTCAAGTGGTTCTTTATACTTTCCGAAGTCTGTCTTTCTCGGTAGTTGAGCTGTTTCTAGCAGTACTGAAGCTCTGTCGTCTGGCTTTTCTGGGATTGTGGAACGAACTGACTTTTGTGCTTTATTTACTGGTGGACGTTCCTCAGTCCGTGCGATCCCAGTGGCCTCTGACGCATTGCTTCTAGGATTCTTTTGCGCTTTTGCGGGATGGTATATCTCGAAAAATGGGTTGGTCGGGTTGATCGTCTGTTGGTATTGGGTCGGTTTGGCCGGAGAATCAATCCTCTTCCTATGGCCTTCATCCAAATCTTTAGTCCTTGCTGCGAGAACACTCAATTTGTCTCCGAACGGATCGCGTCCTTTAGAGGGCTGAGTAGCCGAATGGGATGTGACGGCTTTCGCTGGGATCGAGGTCATCTTTTGGGTCATTGCTTTGACTTCTTTTTGTTTGCTTTTAATTGAGGATGACTCTTGTGTTCTGCTCGCTGCCGTCAGCGTCGCCTTAGGCTCATGTCCTAGTGCCTTCGAAGGCTGAGTAGTGGCCTTGATGTTTTTTGCTAGCACAGCAATCGTACCTTGGTCGATCTGTTCTACTTCTTTGCGATTACCTTCGAGTATGACACAAGGTTCAGTCTTCTCCATTGACGGTGGCGTTTCCTTGAGGCCGTCTTGTGGAGTCCCTCCATCTTCCAGATAGGCAGGTCCATCATCCGTATATAGTAGAGCTTCTTGAAAGTAGCCGTCCTCCGTCTGCCCCGCCATAACGACTGGCTCAGGATCATCGCTATCCTCCAGCGTTCCATTAACCACTTCACCGTCAGCTGCCTCACAGAGTGCCACCTGCATATTTGGAACACTGTCTGGGATGAAGGTCTGCTCGGAGTCATTCGCATTGTTGTGGCCAGTGGCGTCGTCGTCGCCGGATAGGTCGAGCTTATTTGTAGCTGACTCCTTTTCTTGAGGCTCCACGGGCTCGGCCAAAGTCTGCGCGGGCTTCGATGCCGGAGTTATTGCCAAATCGCCATCATGGCGAGGTTTCGATATCAGATCAATGTGTTCGGAGCTGCTGGCCTCCTCATATGAGTCAGGAACAGGCCGCCTCACAGGCTGCGCATTGCTAGAAGGCAACACGCTCTGGAGGGGCTCTTTGATAGGTGTTTCATTGGCTTCTGGTCTGTCTTGAGGTTCAATATGGGGCAAAGTACTGTTATTGTCCCCTTTCGTTTTAAGCTGAACTTTGGGATCCTTTGCTGGTCTCGATGGACGGGGATGCTTAGCCTCAACTGCTTTAGACTTCTTGTTGGGCTCCGCGGTCGGCTCCGTATCATCGTCGACTATTCCGTCAGATTCATCGACCCCCTGGATCTTCTTGTTTGCTTTCGAAGCGGCCTCACGTGGCAACTTGGGCCGACTCATCGCCGTCGGAGCGGCCTTTTGTTGTGGAGGCCGCTTTGCTGACATTTGAGTCTGGGGTTTCTTTGATTGTGCCGGAGCTTTCTTCGGCTGAGATCTCGATTTTCTTGGCTGACCCTGGGCCTTGTTGCCCCTTCCTGCTTTCTTGGATTGGGCTGGCTGCTTTTTGGCCGCTTTGGCTGTGAGTTTTTGTCGTGATCGCTCTTCAGATTCTGCATCACTCGGCACGAGGCCAACGTCCCATATCGATCCATCTTCAGCTGTAGCCTTCTTTTTCGGCTTTGTAGGTTTGGCTGGATTATTCGCAAGAGCACTTGAGCTTTGCTCAAGCCTTTCTTCTGACACATTGTTCGGGTCTCGTCCACGAGCTTTCGATGCCCATTCTGAAGACGCTTTGGTGACCTTCGAGCGATCATGACCACTACCTTGTTGATCGACGAGAGCCTTCTCTTTGCCTTTGCTCACCATCGCCTTTTTGGCGTGCTTCGACGCGTTCTGAACTCGACCGGTGGCTTTTGCGGGAACTTTTGCTTTTCCTTTGATTGACTTTAAATTTGCAGTGCTCGTCTCGCTTAACGCTGATGCTTTTTCAACATCAACCTCGACTTCCCCATTAGTATTCCGAAGGCGTTCACTTAATTTGGTTGCGGGCACTTTGGTGGTTGCTGTTCCTGTAATATCATTCGCAGACGCACCTGCCAATGTCCTCAGTGACACTGCTGGTTGCGGTGGTTTTGCGGGGCTCGATTGGTTTTGTCGGATTTTGGAAGTTTCGGGAGATATGTCATAAGAGCTATCAAAGCCATCATCTTCATTCCGTGTGAGCTGAACACATTCGTCCTGTTGCATTGTGAGGGGACCTGTTTCGAACTGCGGGGAACTCTGCAAGCCAGTATCCGAGGTGTTGAAGTTGCTCAGACCACCTCCTCGCATTTCAGCCTCAACAGGATTCGGCCCAGTAGTCGTAGCGGCATCAAGGACTCCAGCCCCATCTTCGTCCCATTCACTGACTTCAATACCCTCCACTGCCATACTTAGGCTGCCCTTGAGCCAATCCGTATTTACACCATATTCGGGCTGCAGCCCCTCAGATGTGCCATTTGGCCGACTTCGAGCCACAAAAGATTTTGCTGGGGTAGCCGGTCCCCTCAATCCTTGGCTGTTGTTTGGGGTGACAGGTCCAGTAAGTTGGTCTGAAAGACGATCCGATACGTCAATTCCCTGTGATTGGCTGGCTGGTAAGGGTTTACGCCCAGCGGTCGTCCTATGCTGAAGGATCCTCCTCACCGTCTTCGCGTCATTTTCGGAGATAAAAGCGAGGGCAATTGTCTGATCATCGTGGCAAGCAGCGTTGAGATAGTACCTAGCTTCGGACTCCTTACCCAAAGTGATGACCAATCCATACGTTGGCGTTTGCGATTGTGTGCTGAAGATCTGATCCAGTAACAAGTTTTCGATATTCTTCAGTGGAACGTCGACGTAATTTGCTGACTCAACCGGGGAAGCTGTGACAACAATGTTGAGATCTTCAGATATAGTGACCAAGATAGCTGACTCGCCCTCGGTCTCGTACCTCATGTTGCCGACAAGGACGGCATGAGCGAACATGACATCGGACCTACTACAAGAGGATCAGTCCCGTCAGTGTATATACATTATGGGTTGGATCCGTCCTTTACTTACTCTTGCGTGAGAACATCCGCAAAAACGAGGTCATCAACAAAGCTCTCAAAAGCTGTAATCCACTGGATATCATGGTATGCAGCCCTTGGAAACTTAGCATATAATTCCTGGTCGCTCTGTGTAGGCCATAGATCTCCGGGTAGAACCCCATTGTTGAGCATAATTCGGATCATAGAGCCAGCGATAAGTTTGAGTACTTGACAGCGGCCATGCTTGATGACGTCGCTGAGAGATCTCCTAGGGCAATATGAGCGACTTTGGCTTATGGAGTGTAAATTGCCAGAGATAGCTTACAATTTTATGGGATCAGACCGCAATCTAGTGATGACCTCCGGACTGTTTTGCAGTAGCTCGAGAGCGAGTACACCCATCTGGCTCGTCAGTTCTCCGCACTGACAGTAGCATGAGAAAACTTACCCATCGTCGGCTCTGCTCGGTTACCTCGCGACAAACGAAGCCTTTGATCAGGGCTGCAAAAGCGGAGTGGCCGACATGAATTCTCTTCTTATGTTTCGTAGCTGCTGTTTCTTGGGAGTCAGATTGGGTTTCGTGTAGTGCTTCCTATTGACTGTTAGTGATTCAGCCGCATATGTTACCATAGTCCTACCGATATCAAGAATAGGCCTCGCCGTTGAGCGACGCAGGCCTGGGAGTGTATAAACACGCTGCATAGTATGAGGAGGCCCATCGAGTCGAGGCGGCTGCGGAGGTCCAACGGTTCGATGGCGCGTACAATCGCGTCGACTTCTCTCTCATTGTGGTGAGACTCTTGCTCTCGGTACTTCTTGACCGTAGCAAAGGTGTCTTTCGGTAGACTATCAATACGTTAGCAGAATGCCAGCATAAGGGCGACCTAGACAACAGGCAAGGCGAGAGGAATTTGTCAAAGTCTGGGCACCAGCAGTGGGTATGGATGCTACTCACACGATAGTTCCAATACGCTTGGGAGCAGTCTCGAAGAAGCTGGCCAGCTCCAACAGAGGCGAGCCCCCAGAGCCTGGACGTCGAATGAAGCCGCTCGCCATCCTGATCGACGCAGTTCGAATGGGGCTGTGGTGTCAATGCAAGATGCATACGCGGGGGGAAAGAGTTGGTCAAAACACGATAGACAGGAGGATTGGTAGGTATGCAGTACGTTCACGAAATTGTGGTGGGGGATTGTAAGGTTGAAGAGTGCAATGTTCGTGGTTTGCGATTTGGCAAGAAAGCGGCTATTTTCCACGACTCTGCTACAGCATTGACCCGTCACGAAGCATTTCTCACGGCAGACGAGTTTTCAATTTCAGCCAAGGGTATAAAGTATCTTGATGCAAGAAATTTGGTTCTCCGATGCTGTTACTAGATTTTGTACCTACTTTGCATTATCATTTCTAATGGGTGTCGTTGCATTTTGCAGCGAATGCTATCTCACGTGGGGCCTGATGGCAAATAGTATCGTACCACAAGACGAGCATGGCCCAGGGCGATGGCTTCGAATACTCTCATTGCTAGGTCTGAGTGCCAGCCCTGCTTCCTATTAGTTGCTGTGGTCCCCACTCGTTGAAGGCAACGTTCGGATTGCCATCCGATGCTGAAGGAATGGAAGTACGTCCATATACTCTTCCATCAGGGCAAGACATCACGCTCAAGATCGAGCTCTTCGAAGGCAGACAAGAATGCGTCAACATTCGAAGATGATGTTGCAACCATGTAATCATCTCGGAGCGCCTGGATCTCCAGCTTGACGTCGCTCACCCTGTTCCCATGGAACCAAATCTCAACATCAGTGCACGTTTGACCCCAGTCGCCGTCTTGTTGGGGTCCATGCTGCAACTGACTATTGGGCATAGGCACTTGGACATTTCGAAACTCAAGATCCTTCAGCCAAGGTGCCAACAATGCCTCCCCATTCATCTTGACATAGGCTTCTTTCAGACACCAATGGGCGTAGAAGTGACGGAGCTGAGCCCTGATCTTCTCCCGTGGGTCGCTGGGCAAGGGCGGCTCAAAGCCGGCTATGTCATTGATCTCGCGTTCTGAAAACACCATCTCGTAGATGTTAGCCCAAGCCTGGAATCCATCCTTCATTACCGTGGCGTAGTCCTTTTCCCAGTTCATTCTCACGATGTCCACCCCTAGTTTCACCGCTGTTCCTGCGCATCCCACCAACGCAACAAGAGTCCCATGGTGCGAGACATTGAATTCCAAGGTCTTGGCTTCTGTATCAAGGGGCTTATGACACGGCTTCTTGTTGCTGTCCGCACTGATCAGAGCTTCGGACCAGGCTATTCCGCAAGTCGTTGCAATTGCACGGTGCTTTAGAAGAAACGAGCCTAAAGAAAGCTTCGCATCAATCGGTCGGTAGAATCTGAGGACTCTGGCTCGTTCATCCGGAGGAAGCAGGTCCAGAGCAGTCCGAGCACCCTCGCCCTGAGCCCATCGTGATGTCGCTCCTTTTGGAGGCTCGCGCTCATCAACAGCGGTCGACCATAACGGGTCGACATCGAGAAGCCACCGATACACTTTGCTCTCGTACATGATCAGTCATTGGGCAAAGACCTCCTCTAGTCTAGCTAGTCGACATATTGGCTTGATCTTTGCCCTCCCTGCTCGGCCAGAACAACGACCGAAGAACTCCGAGGCTCATCATCGGAGGCCGGCTCTTCTCAGCTCCGGCTTGGCATGGATCAATGACAAACAATACGAGTGTTTTGCGCTGCTCAGAGCTGAGAAAAGCTTCGTAAGCTTACGCCAAATCTTCGCAGCCTTCTGAAGCATCCTGAAGGAGCCGTCAGTCTTGCTCAACTTACAAAAGAGACCAACAATGTCCCAGCTTACGAATACACTCAGCACAGTAATGTCAACAGACAACGGCAGCCTGGCGGAAGGACGCTAGGCTTGTATGGTCTTCAAAAAGATAAAGAAGGTCATTACCGCCAGAAGAAAATTTCCAGAGAACCTTTCAGAGCCGGGAAGTTGTGGAGAATCGCTACCTTACCCTTCAAAGCGACGCAAAATGGAGTCTCTAAGCGAATGTCCCTTCGATCTGGAAGATACGAGCACAAAAATACTACATGAGCTTGGTGGGGGCCCGAAGCAACCAGAAACAGTCTTCTACCTGGCATACGGCTCCAATCTATGCGCTGAAACCTTTCAAGGCAGGCGCGGCATACGTCCACTGTCCCAAACGAATGTCGTGGTCCCGGAACTAGTAATGACGTTCGACCTCGCGGGCCTCCCCTATGTCGAGCCATGCTTTGCGAACACAAAGTACCGAACGGAAGAACCAAGATTCTCTCCCTCAGACTCAGAAATCTCCCAATTCCTCCCAACCACCAAAAGCAAATACCACAAGAATCGCTGGCAAAAGGGCCTCGTAGGCGCCGTCTACGAAGTCACTCTCTCCGACTTCGCCCAAATAATAGCGACTGAAGGAGGAGGTGCTAGCTATCAAGATGTCCTTGTCGATTGCTACGAGCTACCTCCCAGCGAAGACACGGTACCGGATCATCCAGCCTCCGAACCCTTCAAAGCACATACCCTCTACTCGCCTGTCTTTCCACCAGGTGAAAAGCCACCGAAGGAAGGTGGACGCTTCTCGAGACCAGATCCCGACTATGCACAGCCGTCTGCAAGATACTTGAGACTTGTAAACGATGGAGCGGACGAGCATGGGCTGCCTAATGAATATAAGACTTACCTACGTCAATTACGGCCATACACAATGACAACACAACAACAGAAGCTGGGTGGCTGGATCTTTTCCATGACTTGGTTGCCGTTTATACGTCTTGTGTTTCGACTGAATAATAAATTTGCGGATAAGAAAGGGAGGGCGCCGCCTTGGCTGGTTGCGATCACGGGGGCTATTTTTAAGGCGATGTGGATGAGCTATGATGGGTTGTTTGTCGGGTTATTTGGGGATGGGGAGAGGACCATATATGATGACGAGGATGAGGATGGGAATCAGGATGGGGGTGTACGTCCTGGGAAGAAGGCTGGGGGAAACCCCCTATAATATGCAGCCATGGATGAGAAAGGACACGACATCCACGAGGCGGTATGAGAATGGATGGGCCGCTGTGAACGTTTATAGCAATTATAGTCCATGTATATACTCCGATTTGTCGCATTTGAAACCACTAGTACTTCTACAATCCAATGCTCCCACCTCGCAGCCCTTATATTGCGTTACTTTTCTTCTGGATTCCGCCCCAGCGACGCTCGGAACCGTGGATGATAAACACAAAAGCGATTTCAATATTGAGAATCGACTTGGACGGGATGTTTATTGCAATGACGTCCACAATCTAAGGGCACTGACAATTAGCTTACTGAGAGAAGCACCACCCACCTCCTTTCATTGTCCCATTTTCCCCCAAGTATTGGTCATGATCAACTCACTGGGATGATCCACCTATTCTCTTGACTTTCAACCGAATTCAGCTACCCGCTTGCACAAGGCTGGGACAGGACCGCAGCTTGGTCCGAGACTCTCAGAGTAAGATCTCCAGAACACAAGCACCACCACAACGAGCTCCGCGTCACCGAAGCCTCTTCTTGAGACGCGTAGCAATGCTGGTGCTCTGACGAGTATATAAAACCGACTCGACGAAAACGCGCCCGCGTCCCGTCAGGTCCTTGGTATTCGTTTTGGCCACCGGCATGTAGGAATTTCTGTGCCCAACATAGCTGCTAGAAAGCTGTCCAAGGTCTTCATGAACGACTGCTCAAACAGAGTAGTAGAGGGCCATGATCTGGACAGAGAAGGCCTCTTGTAGGAGAAGGTAAATCTGCGGAGAATTATCGGATTTCAGGTTATATCTTTTGAGTCCCTGCAGCAACATGATCAGTGCTAGCTAAACCCCAAGCTGGCGTCGATTCAAAATCACTCATTGTCTGGTATATGCAATGAGCGTGAAGGGGCGAATCTATTTCTCTGAAGCATCCTCGGCAAATTAGCAAAGCAGATTATCCAACAAGGGCTCAAAGATTGAAACTACGCGAGTTACCAGGGTTAGATGTGGACCAGGACTATCACTCTAGAACGCTTGGTGCTATTCCGTAACGGATAGGCGATGGGATGCTGGACATCGACGGGCAAGACCAAGTGATTCATGTCTCAACCTCGCCGAATTCTGTGTGCAAACATTGCTGATGGCTTAGGCAAGGGCTTTTCGTAGGCAAGACTTGTCAACGACAGTTTTCATGGATAGTCTTCGTCGTGAATGTGATATTTCTCGAGGAATGCATGTCTCAGTGGGAGTGCCGGATGCCCTCAATTGCAGGTCAATGAGTTGGCTGCATCAAAATTCGTTGATAGGGTCGCCAGGAAAATCTCCGGCAGTCGGCATTAAGTCGAGAACCATTGCTTATCAACCTAAGACGAGAGGGACTCCAACATGAGGTATTTAACAGGTGGTAGGTGCGTAAATTAGGCCTTGGAACCTCCTACAGGATTGTGCACCGAGGGTGGCCTATGCCCAGGACTCATATCCCTGATCGAAGAAGTGCAGTCGTAATCGAGTACGCCCTTGAAGTCAAGGTCTAGACCAATTTTTGCTTTCTGTAGTCGAATTGTGTGGAATCTTAGTGGGTAAGCTGCGGCGAGATGGTCAATCTTAAGCAATCCAATGAGGCATTAAAAGCGGGACACTGAAGCAAAGAAAATCCCGCAGGATACATGCTGAGCCTCGTTAATGTGACTTGCCCCACAATGGGGAAGTCGGTTCCAACGGTAGCCAGACATACGAGACCTAGGCATTGTGGGTAATGGAGATCTGCGATTCAAGATCTGGAAATCCATACGGATCTCGCAGCAGGTCAGGCGTCCAAATGAATGTAGTAGAAGCTTAAGGTCGGTTCGAGAAGGATGATATTTCCATCCTGTGAGAATTCTCAATTGAGCGATGGAACGCTTATTCTGAATGCCGTACAAGAGACGCCGAGTGACTGGAGAGGGGTTGGGAGCAGCAGGTAAGCCATTCAGCGTTGACTGGCGCCATATGCACTTGAATCGCAAGCTGTCGATTGGCCGTACAAAGTCAATATTCTGTGAGTCAGTATTTGACATTGTCTAATCTAAGCCTCGTGACCAAGTCACGACCCCGCAAGTGGACCAAAATCAGCATCTTCTTATCCGTGTTACGGATTACGGTTTGAAGGCCAGCTCTGGTGTGAGAAACTCAGCGAAGACTGGGCGCATACTGAAGCACATGAAACAGAATCTCAAGTTTCACACATCAGTCGCGGAGCACAGTGGGGCTCGAAGTGAGAAATCATGAGGTTGATTGAGTCTGCCGGCGAGAGCATCTGTCTGCGGCTGCTAGGCTGAAGCCACCTTACAGTCCCGTTTCGGGCTGTTCTTTGCGGGATGAGTAGTACGAAAGCGGACGCAGGCGAGCCTCAGCCGTTGAGCGGTTAACGATAGCGAGTAACCAAGTCTGGGGATCGAGAAATCGTACACATTCGGGTCTTGTGGACTCCGTTGTTCTGGTCGAGCCATGTGAGACTAGATGCATGAACAAATCAAAACTCAAGGTATAACCGCAGCGAACAATATTGAAGCTAGTCACACGACTCGTTCTTTAGATTGCATTTGCGAGGGCTGGTAATCGAAGACGCGTAGGAGGAGGAAGTATCCAGTGAATTGCTTGGGTGGGGACCCCGGCTGCAGAAAGTCTAGTCTCGCCTTACTGTAGACTCCATCTTGCGGGTCCATGTGGGGGTAAAAAGTATCAATACATGAGAGGCAGGAAATGCATCTATCAGATGGCTAAACTTGACACTTCCCACCGCCCTCATGCCGCGACTCGCGCGTTTAACCGTTGGGGATGTTTCCAGAAACGCCTTACGATCATTATCAGTCCTACGAGCTTGCTGCTGTCAAAAGTCTGTCACGGATTTTGTTGTAGTGGTTATCGAGGGTATCGACCGCTACGTCTGTGCACTAAATTACCACTGGGAAAGGCAGCTTCTCAATCACGATTTTCGATGTGCATGTTCTCTGTGTGATCTACCTGTTGCCACGTTAGTGGGGAGGTCCGTCACCCGTAAGGTGCTAGCCTAGTGGTGCCAATGCTAACAATCTTCTGTCACAAGTGATTGGTTTAGAGTTGTTTTCGAAGCACTAGGTTCTTCCCTAAGTACTTTAGTAACAGTCAGACATGTCCCTAGCGTGGAAGAAAGTCCTTCTAGCGTTCTTCTGGTCCATTTCTTGATGAAGGTAAAACGTGGGGAAGCCCTGGCGATCGATGATAATGTTACTTTAGGCTAGGCGTTAGAACAGGACGATCAAGCCACTGGCGTGGATGCGGCTATACCACCACGAGTCAGGGACATGCGCTTCTACCCCTTCAGCTGCATCCGACGCATATTGTTTTCATCTCCACGACTCATCTGCCTCAGGTAAAGAGAAGCTTTGTGCGACCGACCAGCGGCTGCAGACGATCCTTTGCCTAGACATGGCTAGCATGCGACTCGCGCATTGGAGCAACGTCGACGTAGCGCACCGCTGAGCACGTACATGCTCTGGCGCCACCAATTGACTCCAACACACACGGCTACTTGCACCCCAATTTTCGTCCATCTGTTGGGTACCAGCCGTGTCTCGTCTCCGGCCCATATCTCTGATCTCCACATTACCCCCCATTGTGGGATATTGTTCTTAGATGCTTGGTATCTCTCATATAAGAACCCTCTGCCGTCCACCGCAAATTTTTTCAGCCAAGCCGATCCTCTCTTACTTCTTCGACGACCTCCTTTGGCCTGCTTCTCCAAAGCCAAGAGGGACGCAACATTCTCTCCAGGTCTGGGACCACCGTTCGAACATAACCCCCCATTCTAGATACTCGCCGCCATGGATCTCATCCCAAGATCCAATGTCGTCCACAAGTTGGAGAAGCGTAGCCTTCTCATTGCCATCAATTGTATTGCTGGCTTGTCCATCTTCTTCTTCGGTTATGATCAGGGTATGATGGGCGGTGTCAACACCGCACCAGACTACTACGAAAAAACCATGAAATTCGGTCACAAAGCTCCAGACGGCACCCCGGTCATCGACAATACTCTCCTTCAGGGTGGAATTGTGTCTATCTACTATCTCGGTACTCTCATGGGATGTCTCGTTGGTGGCTCATTCGGTGATCGCTATGGACGTATCAAGACAATCGCGCTTGGTGCTGGCTGGGCCGTTTTCGGTGCTACTCTTCAGACTTCTGCTCAAAACCACACCTGGATGATCTTAGGTATACTCTTCAGCCAAATTGACTCGTCTGAAAGACTTTGACTGACCTGTGATAGCCCGTCTCGTCAACGGATGGGGTACTGGAATGCTCAACGCCATCGTTCCTGTCTGGGCTACCGAGACCGCTGAGCACAAGTCACGTGGACAATTCGTTGCCATTGAGTTCACCCTGAACATATTCGGTGTGGTTGTTGCCTACTGGATCGAATAGTGAGTACCATACAAGCGAAGCTACTGGGAAACTTGAGTCTGACTAGTATTTCAGTGGCTGCGGCTTCTACCAGGGCGGAACTGGCCAATTCACATGGAGATTCCCCATCGCTTTCCAAATTGCTCCTCTGATTCTTCTCTTTGCAATCTGTTGGTTCTTTCCAGAATCACCTCGTTGGCTCGTCAAGGTTGGCCGTGAAGAAGAGGCTCGCTACATTCTCGGACGTCTCCGTGGTGAAACAGGTGAAGATGCTGGCAAGGCCGAAGCCGAATTCCAGGACATCCGCAACATCGCTGAACTCGAGCGTAAGACTGCCAAGAGCCAGTCGTACATCTCTATGCTTTTCGGTATCGGCTCTGGCAAGCTCCACACTGGCCGTCGTGTACAACTCGTTATCTGGCTCCAGATCATGCAAGAGTGGATAGGTATTGCTGGCGTGACCATCTTCGCTCCTACTATCTTCCGTACTGCTGGTATTCCCAATACCCAGGTGCAATGGATCTCTGGATTAAACACTATCACCTACATGGTAAGTTTTGTTGCAATCCCAATCGCTAAATCTTCGCTGATTAACCTAGATGGCCACTCTTATCTGTGTCTTCACTCTCGACAGGATCGGTCGTCGTTGGACTCTGTACTGGGGCTCAGTCGTCCAGGGTATTTCCATGTTCCTCGCTGGTGGTCTCGCCACCCTTGGTCTTCAGCACCCCGTCGGCTCTGCAGCTGCTCGCGGCGCCAGTTCCGGCGCTGTTGCCATGATTTTCCTATTCACAGCCACATTTGGCGCTACTTGGCTCACTGTTCCATGGCTGTACCCTGCTGAGATCTTCCCATTGGAAGTCCGTGCCAAAGGTAACGCCTGGGGTGTTGTCGGCTGGTCCATTGGCAACGGCTGGCTCACACTCCTCCTTCCCGTCATCTTCAAGGCTCTCGAGCAAAAGACTTACTACATCTTCGGTATTGCCAACGTCATCACTCTGCCCATGGTCTACTGCTTGTACCCTGAGTCCAACCAGCGCACTCTTGAGGAGATGAACCTCCTCTTCGCCTCCGACAGTATTTGGAACTGGGAAGCCGAGAAGAACTTTGCCATCCTCAAGGAGCAGAACCCCGAGCTCGTCCAAGCTGCCCAACGCGGCCAATCTGTCGTTGACCCCGAGACTGGTCTTTCCAAGTCCGACAGGCAGGGCAGCGTGTCTCGTGGCATGAGTTTGGATGTCAACGCTCTGCAGGCTCACCGTGAGGACGCTTATGAGGAAAAGCAGACCTTCAAGCACGGTTAGATTGACGAAGTGTAAATGATCTCTATGTCACTGTGTGACTCATAGACTTTCGTGCGATGTTTCTGAAGCTGGTGGTGTTGGAGGGTTGTTGATGCGTCCTTGATCACTTGCTCATAGACTTTAGACGATCTAGCATGCCAAATCATTGTTCTGATCAAACATTTCTGCTGCACATGTTTGCGCAGCCTCTTAATCAAGTCAAACGTAGCAACTTTGAACGAGTTTTTCCTTCTCTAATTCAGCGAAGAATTTACCTACCCTGTAGCTGGACATTTGCCATGGGTGTGTCCTTCTGCCTGCAAATATAAGAGTATTCAAGAGCAATCGGTGGATGCTTGACTTCCACGACTTCATCTCGTGTCTAATACTTTAGCCACCTTGCCTAATCGGCGACCTAAATCGGTGTTTGGCGGCCCGATCTACCAATCAAGAAGGGTAATTGATTCTATCGCTTTTGCGCGTTTGCTCCTCACATCGATCAACCATGCGCTCAACCCTTAGCTTTTTTCACTCACCAGGCAATCGCTCTTGCACAATGCGCTAAAACCAATTCCACTATGGGCCGCATCCGGCTTCAAGTCCAGGTGATGGGCTGGCAAGGACCAGGGCCATCATCGAGCGCCCAAACGCGTCAAGGTGAGGTAGACAAATTTTGTCAGCCATGCGATGAGCAGTCCACCATTCAAGATCTCGCCGACATGATATACACTCGATGGGAGAGTGTGAATCCTGGCATTGTGTGAGTGAGCTTACCTCGGTCAGCGAGAAGCAAAAGCTGACGTGTATGCGATCAACCAGACTCAACATTAGACATTTGAAAAGCTACTTTGATGAGACTTTGGATATGAGCGATAAAGTCGGCGACCTCTTCGACGACAGGAAGATTGGGCCAAATGGACAAGTAAACGAGACTTCTATCGTGAAGGTCTTTCGATATCCGCCTGACCCCAGAGATATCCGAAATCCACAGAGATTCGCCTCTCTCATGCCAGAGTCCACCGCAAGACCTCTCAAGCGAGTGCTTTCCACCTTCGCACAGAACCCGCGGGTTGAATATGGGCATATCGGTGTTTACGAGGGATGGCGCCAACCAGATGAGGCATTTGGAACAGCGAGTAAGCGACAAAGGGTACATGATGGGCCTTACAATCCAGACCAGCCTATAATTTCGAGGGAGGAACGAGAAGGCGGTGTCTACTATTCGTCGCAGCCATCGGGCACACAGGAATCTAGAGGACAGGTCTACAACTCGCAGAGGTCACCTGCCAAAAAGTGTACGTCTATTCAAATGCATTGCGAACGTGGCTGACAGACCATCAGACGGTACTCCAACATCTCTTTCTGTCATCAGCCCCCAAGAGCTTGTCCCTGGCGATCAGCACGATTCCTCCGAAATCCCTGACTCACCAACTGGCAGGGTATCAGCTTCTGCAGCTCTTGAAGCGACCGTCGATCTAGACAGAGAGAGTGCAAAGTCGGAATCACCGGAGTTTGGAGAACCAGTCCTTGGTGTACCACCTATGAATTCAGAACATGCACCAGCGGAGCAGATACACATAGACGTGCCTGCAAGCAATCCATCGACAAATCCGGTTGATGCCAATTTGACAATACAACCGGATTATATCGATCAAACAGTCGATGAGTTTGCAGCTACCGACACCTACGCTATGCCGCAAGGCGCCAATCATGCGTCTGCACAACTCCCGGCCTCTTCGAAGCGTAAATACACCTCCGGGGATACCACATTTGCTGAGACTCGTCAGAATTTTGATGGCCTGCGGCGAGAGTCAGGTACCGTTTTCGATCCCATCGAATCGGACGGTGAGAACTTCAACAAGCAGCAGCCAATACAGCATGGCAAGCGGAGGAAAGTTGATCTCGCGACATCCGGATGGGTCGTCTCGCCCCTTGCTCCAGCCAGCGTAGGTAATCAGCGCAGAGATGGACGCTTCTTAATACCATCATTACCAAAGTCCCGCAACAGCGAAACTCGGATGCTACTGGGTGAAACTGAGGGCCCTCTACACGGTGGCATTTTTACTCAGATGGATGGCGGTGAAAGCGCCGAGACTCGTCATTTCTATAGCCACCAGCGACCACGTGAGCAAGCACCAGGAACATGGACGGAAACGGAAGTTTCCACGCTTTTCCTGGCAAACGATCATGGCGCATCCGAACCCACAAGTGTAGACTTACTTGGTCGTGGAGCGAAAGAACACGCGAATCGTAACAAAAAGCAGGGACAACAAGGGACTGTGGACAAAGAAATCGAACAAGAATGTCCAGCTGATAAGGTCGTAAAGAAGCGAAAGGCAGCAGAAGAAGAGAAAGAGGCTGCAGAAAGGCAAGCCGCTTCAAGAGAGGCCGCAGAGCGAGAGATAGAATTAGACAGGTTGGCAGAAGAGCTCAAGGCAAAGGTCGAGAGAGATCAAGCTGAGAAGCTGGCAGATGCCGAGAGGGCGAGGCAAGCCAAAGCCAAAGAAGAGGAGGCTGCAGAAGCAAAGGCCGCCAGGAAGGCGACAGCAAAGGAGCAGGAAACGGCTCAGGCGCAGAAAGTAGCCCAAGAGAAGGAGACGGCCGAAAGACTAGTACGCGAGCAACAGGCCAAAGAAAAAGCCCTAGGAGAGCAGGCTGAAAAGGCTATGCAGGCGGCAGACGGTGCCAAGCAACTCGAAGCTGATAAGCTTGGGAAGACGAAATGGACCCCAATCTCAGATAGCAAAGTCTCGACCTCAGCAGCGCCCAAGACACCTATGACTTATGCGAAGAGCGATCAACAAAAGGCAAGGCGCACGGAATTGAGTAAGAAGAGAAAAGCTGACGAGGCCAAAGCGGCCGAAGCGGAAAGGGAACGCGAAGCAGGGAGAGCCCAAAAGAGCGCTCAAAAGCTTGCCGACTCGAATGCCAAAGAAGCAGAAAAGGGCAGAAAATGCACGGAAAGACATCACAAAGAAGAGACGACGGTAGACGGCGAAAAGACTGTAGCAAAGAAAATGTTACAGAAGCTCAGAGAGCTGTCAGTTGATAGAAGCCGTCAATCCTCCTCGCCGTCCGAGCCAGGTGGAATTGCAGACCAACGTCGAAAGTCCATGACTCCAGCAGTGCCAAAGTCCTCAGCGATCAATTCATCCTCTGCTGTTCAGGATCATCTGTTATCCTCCAGCCCGCTGGCGTCGAGATCTAATATCGATACACCGCTTCGCAGCGCACTCAAGCATAGCAACAGTGCGCTTCGTCGATCAGTGTCTTGGATTGATGATGCTGGCCCTACCCAACCAGCCCCTTTACCAGCTGCTATATCTGATGGATATAGAAGGCGGCCTGTCAAATCCCTTGTCGAGATCAACAAAGAGCTTGTAGATGCGGCCTCTTCTGGCCCGAAGCAATTCAGCAAGATTAAAGCCCAACATGGAACAACTCAGGCCTCGTCCAAGGATCCCGCTGCTAAAGGAAAGGTCCAGACTAAGCTCAATGTCATAAGAGACACAAAGATGAAGGCTCGCGTCGTCGAGCCGCCAGTAACTTCCCAGGTAACACCGCAGAAGCAAACAGCCAATTCATCAAGCGAAGACGATGATATATGGTCTGTTTCCTCGGATGAGGATCCCGATGGAAATGGTAACGCCAAGGCAGGACCGAGCTCAAAGAAGTCGATCTACCGTGGTAATTCTTCCACTGCAAAGGAGGGAACAAAACCAGTATCTGCTCTTTCAAATATAGACCCAGCTCTTCAAACTATTAAGGTAGAACAAGATGCAACGACGATCTCGGCTTCGTTGACACGCTCTTCGTCCCAACCTACCTCGTCATCTCAGAATAAGTCGACCTCCCGTTCTCCAGCGCTAGCCGAATCTGAGGCAGTATCAACGATCTCTGAATCTTCGTCTGACTCAGACTCAGACTCAGCTTCGCAGCCAGACTCGAACGTGGGATCTTCAGATCCTCTAAGCAACGGAAGGAACGGCAACATGGTAAACAACCAAGGCACTGCTCAAGTAGTCACGGTCAAGATGTCATTCTCTCCTCCAGCAGCCAAGCACGATGCCCAAATTTGTATCCCAGAGCTGGTGAACGGCTCTGCGAAGCATGCCGACACAAGTGTAGATAAGCAGCTGAAGCGCGAATATTATGGGTCCATACCCGAACAAGGCCGACAGCTCGACGCTTGTAGCAACGGTCCTGCAGCCGCATCAGGACAATACCCGCCTATGGATCGCAATGGCCGACTACCCAATGGAATTCGTCCTGCTCATTATAGGTATCCAACCCTGACTCAGCTTAAGGCAATGGCAGAGTCAGACACACCATACGAGCAGCCACCTCAGACGACCGTGACGCCAGCCGAGAGAGAATCCGAGCCAACGAGCTCTAGTGATGACAATAGTAGCAGTCAGTCCGACGACGACGACGATGGAGATGTAAGTGCAGGTGCAGCTGTAAGCGAGACGGGCTCGAAACCAAAGTCTGGAGGCGGATTCCCTGGTCTGAAAGGTGTGATGAGACGTAAGTGCAGCTCATACTTAGCCTTCTTTCGTCGACATCACGCTCATATCTTTGTTAGTTACCAGGCTTGTTAGGGGTGCTCGGGACAAGTAAAGTAAGATTCATTGTTCGGGATCTTGGCTGCAATTTTATTGCCTCGTTCTTCCATTTCAATCATCGTCCGTCGTTTATCATCGTAAGCTAGATACCCAGTTTTTTCCTGGCCAGGATAGGTAGGATAATATTGACGATCGTTCGTATGCTTACTCGCCCCATTCCCTGTAGCGTGCAGAACGCCACATTTCTGCCAAGCCATGTGGCTTGAAGAACACTACTATGTACTTTACATAATGCGAGGCATAGTAATACTCGACAGTATCATTCGTTCTAACTTAAGACTGATCCACGGGTGATGAGCCTGATATCTGTTGACATCCATCGGGCAGATGGCCCACGGCAAATATTACTGGGATTTGGCCCACAGAGTTGGACTTGTTACACGTCGAGCGAGTGTTAGATGAGTGCTTTCGCAAAACGAGGTCTTAAGACTTGACTATAATCTGGAAGAATGAAAGAAAGTGGTTAGACTGTATTATCCGCTCTTGCCGTCTGTCCGCACGATCTTGTCTCAGATGTCCGCTCACGAGCATTCTCAAGTCGGTGCGCCAATCCTCCAGATGCAGCGGCGGTTTGGTCTTTTCGGCTTTTTTACTGGACAGCGTTTGCCACGTTGGGCAAGCTGTGACTAAATAGTGGTCTTTATGGCTAGCTATGCTAATATTCTCACAGATTAAACTGGTCTCGCCTCAGATTCTTCGACCTAGCGACGAAGAAGGTAAGCACCCCAATGGCCCCGTAGCCATCCGAAATCACCTCCGAAGCTGACTTGCCTATTGATTTGCAGACTTACTTATCGCATAAAAATGATTGTCGTACCAATCTCTCCCAATCCAGAGTCAAGTAGCCTCCCGTTACAAAACCCGACCACTGCCCTATCGCCGGGAACCCTCGGTACAAACAGCGTACTTCTGTTGACCTCAAGGAATACCCTTCCCTCGATATCCACTACATTTACGATTGCTTTCAGAGGCGCTGCTTCGTCATCAACTGCAGCCGGGCCCACGATGCCTCAATCGATAGTCTTCCATCCTCCATCAGGAACCCAATCCCTTTCTGAAGCCATCGCAACAGCAGCCTCTACAATATACATTTATGCGGCATATCATAATGCAGATGCGTTGGCACCACTGGCGAGTCACTCGGTCGAGAATATTGCTACTTGTCGATACCTATGTATGGATTTTACATACTTCGCGCTAAGCAATGGCACAACATGCGATTGCGGAAACACATTGAAAATTGGATTGACGCCCGGACGAATATCTCTGTGCAATATTCAATGTTTGGGTGATCTGACTGAAGCGTGCGGAGGGGACAAGGGCCTTGAGATATTATCAGGAGTCCAGTCCATCATTTCAACAATCTATCCCGAGAGCTCGACCTTTACGCCAGGCCAGTCTTTTACCCGGACCACTTTGCAGCTTCCCAGCAATTCAGAGGTGCCACAGTCAAGTGTTTCAATTGCCAGCGTCACAACGATGACCTCAAGTGACAACCACCAAACCTTTACTTCGCCTCTCAGCAGCCCCACTGAGACTCAATCAAGCTGAGTACAGGGTGACTTAAGCAGTATCCTGCCAAGTAAGACACCGACGGCCACTCTGTCTTCCTCAGGACGTAATTCATTTACCTTCTTTGGGAACACCTCCCAGTCGACAAGGTCAAGATCAACCTCGAAATCCACGCCGAAGTCATTACCGATACTCATAAGCTCTAGCTCTACATCAGAATCGCTATCAACTTCAAGCTTTGAACCTCTAAGCCCCACACTTTCGACCGGCCTGGTCACGCAGAGCATTCTCTTTACCTGGAGCCTATCAAATTCTGTTTCCGCAGCTGATCTGACATCCTCAATGCCGATCTCTGTGATTACTAGTCCAATGACACAAAGCATCTTTTCAACCAATAGCTTACATGGGCCGGCGTCAAGTTTTTCCTAGTAGCAGTCCCATGACTGTGGACCCTGGCCAATTCTCTTTCTCATCTACCAACTTGGCTTCGAGCTCATCAAACCAGCGTCGACCAGATGATTTCTCGTTGGCGCTTCCAAGTATGCTACTAACCACGACTTCAGTATTGAGCCAATCTGTCGCTACGAATAGCTTTGTATCTATTTCATGATATCTTTTCTAAGGGCCTCTTGAATTTAGAATTGACCAAATTCGGGCATCTAGCTAATGATAGTAGATGTTTATAAAGCAGATGAGCGCGGATAGTGTATTACTTAGAAAGTATCGAGCGAGCAAGCTGACCAAAAAGATAATAACAGCTTCCTAAACATGCTTCTTTCGTTGCACATGAGCGCACAATATGCCTAATCTAGTCGTGACTAAATAAGGAATGTGACCCAACGAAGCGGGTAATGAGCAAGAAATGTCGCAATTTTTGAGTATTGGAGCGTTCGTATTGCGCGTTTATAGGAATCAGCTTGTGTGCGCCATGGAACATCGCTTCCTATCAGACTTGAGATCCTCACTGATTATAAGCATGTTACTAACTACTAATAAAACAAGAGTCTATATTTCTAACCATCGCCCTCCGTCTCACTCTCCTCCCATTCAGCTTTATCCCGCTCCATCTCTCCCTCCTGTTCATCCTTCCTATTCTCTAGCTCATACTCTAGTTGTGTCCTGATACTATTTGAGCAGTATGAATATGTAGGTATACCGCGCCCTAACGAGTATGGAACCGCTAAAACCGCGATATCTTTGGGTCTTTAGCTTTATATTATGCCAAACTCTAGCTTAGGCAGTATTCGAACAGCAAGGTATCCTGTATTCAAAAGCGAGGAAAGGCGATGAAAATGTCAACATCTAGTATCCTAGCCTCGAATTGAGCCCCGTATACAATCGAGCAGAGTCCATATAACAGGTACACTACCGACTCCCGAGCCATTGGTGCTTCATTCCTGCTTATACACCGCCGAAAAGGCGAGATAGAGTATTCAGGATCTCTGAACATGGCGTCAAAACTTTGGCGTTTGGGAGCTTATGCGTCGGATTCTCGAACATTTTGCTCGCGCTTACTTATGTACCAGGAGATGGCGCTTGTAAGAGTGGAACAGTGTACATCTCTCACTCAGGTTGAGCTTGGCGCTGAGTCTTTTTTATATCCTTTGGGCAATCACCGCTGAATTTCTGCCGCATTTGTGTTTGAGTAGGATTTGAATGTTGAGGGACCGCACTTTCAAGAGCAAAAAGGGTAGATTCTTTGCTCAACTTGAGCGTGATATTGAAAGCTTACCCAACGTTCGGTAAAAGGGCTCGACCAAGGGGGCTTGTTTGTGGAGTAGACAAGGGTTGAATTTAGAATTTTCAGAGGTCCAGTTTTGCTAATTTGGCATTATGTGTTCGGCAAGTGGCCCAGCTATAGAACGTAACAAGTATCCAAGCGAAAAGTCGTCTACTCCGGGGTTTTACACCCGAGATGCTCATTCTTCTCCTCCTCCTCCTCCTCTTCCGCAACCTTGGCGTCGTCATAGTCCCGTGCGGTCTGATCAACATCTGCCATATCCTCCTCCGCAGGAAATGTGACATATTCCTCAATGAGCTGGTCCACTGGAAACTCGATGCAGCACCTCGATCGTTGAACCAGCTGAAGTTCGCGCGGATGGGCTTGTTGAGTTTATCCAACCCGCTTGGCGTGAAATGGAAGATTCTCGCCTTTTGACTGTCGGCCTTCGCGTAGAGTTCAGTAAATTCGGCCTAATGCTCTAGCTTCTGGGATTTAAATGCCTTATATTCGTCGGCTGGCTTCTGGGGGTATTGCGGTTCGATGACTCCCACAAATTGAGCTTCCCTGCGTGAATGGCGAGCTCTTTCGGCACCATCCTTGGATCATCTGGAGTGAACAGCCTTTTGCGTTCGTGGTAGTGCTTCTCTGCCAGCTTGAGCTTGTCGACGGTCACCTGGAACTCAGCGTCGTCAGCGATGTCCTCCTTCTGTAAGTTTGGTGGGGTAAAGAACTGTAAAGTACTGTAAAGTGTCATCATACTCGGCATCTTCGGCGGTGTCATCTTTAGCGCCGCTACCTTCAGCAGAACGAATCGGAAGCATGACGCGAGGTTGTGGGGTCCTCCTTGGCGGTCCCTTCCTTGACATTATCAGTAGTAGCTGGTCCGCAACTTCCCTCGGTCTTGCTCGTCGTAGTAAGACTGCAACATAGTTGGGCGCTCAAGAGACATTGCACGGATTGTATGGACTCGGACGACGATGACTCGGACGACGATGACTCGGACGACGTTGACTCGGACGACGATGAACTTGAAGGACTTCAGCTTCTCGAGGGCAGCGTCGGCGGCGGCATTGGAGCTTCTAGCGATAAAGCTGCTATGAGTGCTTCTGTCCATGAATTCAGTACCTTGTTTCTCCTATTCACTTTCTACGAGAAATGCCCCAAGATACGTCATGCCAGAATTAAAGCCGCAGCACATGATAGCAATTCCATTCTTCGTATCGCGGCAAAAGATCTTGTGGCAATTCAGATAGCTTGGGATGTTGGTTTTTGACATCGTCTCAGCAATGCGTTCGTCCTTCATGCCAGAGAAGACATCAATTGAGCGGGTGATCGAAAGGTCTCGCCCAACGAGGAGACGACGCTTGTCCTCAAAGGACTCTACTATTCGATGGAAGAAGCGAGTTTTGTCAGTCTTCGATTTGAGAGAGTGACATGTCATCTTCAGATACTTGTGACCTGTTGAGAGACATGATGCTGGTCCACTAGGGACTTCTGAGCGTTGAGTGTTGAGTATCGGTGGAAGGGTCTTGGAGTGATTGATTGTAGCGATTCGCTGACAAGCTTATGACGGATGGCAGCAGGTTTAGTGTTGATTGCTTCTCTGTAATGTCATCTCGTTGTAACCTCTTTGACCAAGGCACGGTAGCAAGATCTCGATCATTGAGGCGAGGGTACTTGAGAAGGATTCAGGAATGAAGCGCATCGCCCCATCACTTCCAGGCGTGCCGTTGAATGTGAAACATTACATCACGAAGCTTTCACATTCACAAAGTCTCCTGCTTTCACCAGCCTTCTTGTCCTTGTTTTCTCGCATCTCACTTGAGTCCTCATGCGTTTAGAAGTCCGCGCGATTCAACGGAAGCCCTTTCTTCTCATTGGCTGCGCTTCATTCTAGCAGCGCTAAGCTCGATGCGAATTAGTGTGAAACAGTGATCGCCGGGGCTGATGTGCTCAGCCAAACTGTGCCTTTTTGTCTGACATCTCAAACCAACTTCCCATTCTTTCCTTCGTTACACATTACTTTTAGCATATTCACATTCACATGATCTATTGTTACATGGAGAATGACTGGGACTTCAACCAGTCCCAGCCAATGCCTTCTTTTTCATCAACTGAACCAACCTAACTTGTCTGCCTGCTGAGCAATTAGAGCTGGAATTAAATCCAACACAATGCGTCGACCTCAAGGAACAGAAACGATGGTGGCCGCAGCATTGACTGTCTCTCTGCTCTTCTTACCTACCTTACTAGCCTCCCGGCAGCATGAGCAGCTTTATCATCGCAAATCACCACACGAGCAGGCAGCTCTCAATAATCACCACACTGACCCTGGAGCATCTGGATCGCAAGATGAGGGGCACGTTGAAACAACACAATACAAATATTTGAAAGATACTGCATTGAACCAAGGACATGCGAGCGCTGTCGCTACAAACCCTTTAGCTCTGGCTGGTGAAAACCGTGCCGTTCGAGCTGTCCAACCTGCCCGAGGCTCCGGCAAACCAGCCGGGCTTTCCACGCCGCTTGATGCGCGCTCGCTGCAGGATTGGAAAGTCGAGGATTTTGTGCTGCTGGCGACCGTGGATGGGTCGATACACGCGAGAGATAGGAAGACGGGAGCTGCGAGGTGGGAGCTGGAAGTGGAGAAACCTATGGTTGAGACAACATATCATCCTCAGAACAAATCAATGCTTGATCAGTCTAAGCCGGAGTACGACTTCCTCTGGATCGTGGAACCCAGCAGGGATGGGGACATCTACATCTATAACCAAGGTGGACTGGGAGGCTTACAGAAACTGCACTTGACTGTGAAGCAGTTGGTAGCGGATATGTCACCATACGAAAGCGTGGACCCTGCTGTGGTTTACAATGCCGAGAAGAAGACGATGCTCTACACTGTGGATGCGACGACTGGCAAGATCAATAAGGTCTTCGGCTCCAGAGGATCTTTCAGCAAGCAGCCAAGATGTCCAAAGCCCGGAGGCCTCGACGTTCTTGACGATGAAGAGTGTGGCTCGCGTGGTTATTTTGTCCTTGGCAGGACTGAGTACACTATCACGATCCAAAATCGAGATACGACTGACCCGATCTGTACATTGGTTTATTCCGAATGGGGTCCGAATACTCGGGATGGAGATTTACACAGTCAATACATGAGCACGATGGACAACAAATACGTGTATCCACTTCACGACGGCAGTATCTTCGGATTGGATCACGGCCAGATGGAGGATCGGCAGAAGTCGTACACCCAGAAGCTTTCCTCGCCGGTTGTCAGAGTCTTCGATGTGGCTCGACCTTCGGACTCAGATGATCCAGACCCGCAACTTATCGTTTTACCTCAGCCTGTCCGACCTATGGACAGCGAGAACTACGATGTCTTCAATCCAAAGAATCGCATATTTGTCAATCATACAGAAGCTGGAGGGTGGTTCGCGATGTCCGAGAGTACCTATCCCTTCGTGACCGGCAAAGCCAAAGCAGCCCAATGCTACGACAAAGATTGGCTAGAGATGACTGCGTCAATGCAGACTTTGAGCCTCGCCCAGCGACAGGAAGGATTTGTCGGCGTACATGCGCTGTCTGATTTTGAGGCAAGGCGAGACAGCGGCATACCAACGATATCTGGGCCAGAGTCCGTGCCAGCTTCTAACGACTCGCCTATCGAAGCGTACGATGAATCCGCTTATCTACCCTCTATACCTGTTATCCGTAATAGTAGGATTATCGGCACGGCTGCCAACAACGCCTCAGATATCATAATTATTCTCATCTTCTGTGTCATCCTCGGCTTCCTTTACATCAATAAGAAATCGTTCTCGAAGGGTGCCAGGAAACTGTTGGAGATTGAGCCATTGGGACCTTCGGTTCAACAACAATTGACCTCTGTTCCATCCACGCCGATCACTACCACAGCTTCTTATCCCAATCAGCTGGCACCACCAACCACCACCGAAACCATTGCAGAGGCCGTCAACGAGGCACAGGCGGAAGTCACTATAGCTAGGTCAAGGAGCAATACATTACTAGAGCCGCCACCCACCATTCTTCGCAGCCGAACGAATTCTCTACGAGATCGTGGACGTCCAGAGAACGAAAGGGAAGAGAAGAGTGTTCGAACACAGGAGCCTTCTCCTGGTCCCGAGGATGTCGAAGAGATAGGCTCTCCTCAGCCAGGCAAAAAGAAGGCTCGACGTGGAAAACGGGGTGGAGCAAAGCGTACGAAAAACCGAAGTGACAGTACCCACGAGTTGAAAAGTGAAGCCGACCACATCATTGATGAAGCCACACCGAAACCACCAGAGCCGCCAGTGACACTCGAGATCATCAACAATGCTCCGCCAGCTACTGAGATGGCCGGGGTGATTGGGCCGGTGGTCACGATTGGACATCTCAGCGTGAATACCGACATGATTCTTGGGTATGGAGGTCATGGTACTATGGTCTACAAAGGTACGTTTGGCGGCAGAGACGTTGCGGTCAAGCGCATGCTTAAGGAGTTCTACGAAATCGCTTCACATGAAGTCAATCTCCTCCAGGAAAGTGACGATCATCCTAACGTCATTCGATACTTCGACAAAGAGGTCGCAGGTGGATTCCTCTACATCGCTTTGGAACTCTGTCCTGCTTCACTTCAAGATGTGATCGAAAAGCCAAGTTGCTTTCCTACATTGATACCCCCAAACGGCTTGGATACACCAAACATGCTGAAGCAAATCACTCTGGGTCTTCTTTACCTGCACACGCTCAAGATTGTCCACCGTGACATCAAACCCCAGAACATCCTCGTTTCTGCACCCAAGCTCAGTCTCACTACTCCAACAACGACTCAACCACCTCGCCTTCTCATATCTGATTTCGGTCTTTGCAAGAAGCTTGAAGGTGACCAAAACAGCTTCCGTGCCACTACAGCCTTCGCGGCTGGCACTTCAGGCTGGCGAGCACCGGAGCTTCTGGTTGACGATGATCCGAATTTGCCAACGAGTGCTCCTCTTGACCTCACCAGAGTGGATACAACCAACAACTCAGAACCACTGGTCGTAGACTCTCAAACCAATCGCCGCGCCACACGAGCCATCGATATTTTCTCACTTGGCTGTGTCTTCTACTACTGCCTTACCCGAGGCTCGCACCCATTTGACAAAGACGGCAAATTCATGCGCGAAGCCAACATCGTCAAAGGCTATCACAACCTTGACTCGTTGGAATGTTTGGGAGACTATCAATGGGAGGCCAAAGACCTCATTGATGCTATGCTGAGCAAAAACCCGAGAGAAAGACCCGATGCGGCTACAATCCTCACCCACCCCTTCTTCTGGCCTGCCGAAGATCGCCTTGAATTTCTGTGCCATGTCAGTGACGCCTTCGAATCTGAGAAATATCAACAACAATCAGAGGAAGGCTATTTCTCCACGGAATTAGAGTACCTCGAAGGCGAGGAGTGCGCTCCTTGTATTCTCAGCGAAGCACGGGGTGATTTCCTTGCGGCGCTACCTTCGGCCTTCAAAGACACTCTAGGAAGGCAGCGAAGGTACAAGGGCGAAAGTGTCCTCGACCTGTTACGCGCCATGAGGAACAAGAAAAACCACTACGAAGATATGCCGCAATTCGTCAAGGACAAGGTTGGACCGCTGCCTGTTGGGTACCTGACCTTCTGGACGAGGAAGTTTCCAAGTCTCCTGCTGGTTTGTTGGAACGTGGTGAAGGTGGTGGGCTGGGACAAGCGGGATCGCTTCAAGAGATATTACGAGGGTTGAATTCACTTGCTTGGAGACCTAGCGAACAAAGAGCAGCAAATTACGCGGAACCAGCTCAAGTTGAGCAGGAGAAGGCAAAGACTCGGCTCTAGTGACCTTGTTCTATTGCACTATCGCGCTTGTGCTACCAATATTCCAGCGTGTTGTTTAACCCCTTCCTATATAACCCTACTAGGCTACGCGCAATACCACCTTTGGATTCTCCTTTGAATTGGCCAATCCTAAACTGGATTATCTTAAACTTAGAAATACGTCCAAGGAAGGATAATATGCCATAAGGGTATACTTACCACTACTCCATTTACATATAAGCCACGCCCTTTACCCCCCTAATTAACCTTCGTCTGACCCTTCTAGTCACTTTAGCCTCCCTATGGGCGGTATCATCGCTGCTTAAGATAAACCCCTTGATTAATACTGTATAGGTATCTACCCCTCGCAATAGGTAGAGTACGTGGAGATGTATGACAAAGTAAGTCCGACCTACAACATCATGTCTTGAGCCGATCAAACTTGATAGCGCCTATACTGTCTTTGGTAATGACCTCTCTAGGACTGCCATCGAGATAACAGCTGCTGGCGGGGGATCTTGCAGAGTGGTACATTGGGCTTTCGTGCGGCATGTTGAGTGCTATGCCGCTGGCCGCTGTTCCAGCTGCTTTATAGGTTTAATCCCGTCGGTTGGGGTGTGGTTAAGAATCGCTGAGACAGCAGAGCTTTGTTTATAGAGGTAGTGGAAGACTTAAAGAGCACCTACAGTACGAAGAGTGCTTACCACAAGAAGGCCGGTTGGTCAGCGTGCGCTTTGATTGAGTGAAAGAGGAAGAGAAGGTTTATTCACCTGCCGAAGTTCGAGGTTGGGGATAAAGCAGACCTAATTGAGAGCCTTGCCTCTGACGGCGAACGTCTTTGAGCTTTGCCCCAAGAGCTCGGCATTCTGTGGCAGTCTAGCTCTGCTTTGGCTAATTTTGAGGAAGATCAAAGCTCCAGGAGAGGGGGGATGTCAATGAAGTCTTAATTTGCGCATGCATGGACACCTCTTTGGGGCATGTTGCCTCTGTTGAGTAAAGATATTGGATGGACATTTTGCTTCAGCATTGATTTCTATGGCTGTTGGATATCAACGGTAAACAAATCCTGTTGCTCAATGCAAGCGACTCGCAATCAAATGCTTTGAATATCATCTACATTCTTTCTCGTTTCCTAGGCGCGCTTCGAATGATGTTATCAACACGTAAAAGGAGCTGCAAAAGTTAGCAACCGAGCTCCTGCCGAGTGAAGATGGGGACTCACCTCCGCCGCTTCACTTGCGGATGACACTACAGCCCGCTTCAACTTGTAGCTCTCAATCACACCCAGCTGCCTCATATCTGCTACGCCACCCCCAGGCTTCAGCAGATCCAATCCTGAACTCGTCATGCCTTTGTAGATGGCTTTCTTAAGCCTGGCTACTAGCTCGCTAGAGTCAAAACCGGCGTTGTCTGCCAGGATCGTTGGTAATTGTTGCAAAGCCTTCGCAAAGGACTCTACCGCTATGGCTTTCTTCCCTTCCACATTTGGCGCTGTCTGTTCCACAGCCTTGGCCATGACCATCTCTGCGCATCCACCGCCTAGGGTGGTCTTAGGCTCTCGAACGGTTTGCGAAAGGACTGCCAGAGCATCGTGCAATGACCGTTCAGCCTCGTCCAGTAACTGCTCCGTAGCTCCTCGTAGGACGATGGTGCAGGCCTGACCAGCAGCCACACCGGAAAACTTGATCAAAGTGTCTTCGCCAATGATGACTTCTTCGATCAGATCGCAATAGCCCAGCTTGACGTGCTCCGGATGGTCGAATGTTGAGGCAATCTCGCCACCCGTGACCAAGGCTAATCGTTCTATGCCGTCAAAGTCGGCGTGCTCTATCGACATGATGCCAGCATCCGAGAAGAGTTGCTCGGGCCAGTTGTAGATCAGTTGTCGGTTGACAAAGCAATTTATGCCGTGGCCCTTGATCTTCTCGACCTTCGCCTTCATCTTTTCCCTCTCAGCCTTTTCCAACTCAGCCAGCTTCCCTGTTGACTCGACCTTGACTCGTGCGCCGAATATCTTGATCTTGTCTGTATCCATGGCGGTATTGGCTACCAAAATCTTGGCATTCTCTAATCTCTTGGGTTGGTTCACGCCGATTTGCTTGTCCAGGATGAAGCCCTCGTCCAGGTATGAGTCGTTCAGCTTTCCACCCGCCTTCTTGATTATCTGTATATGGCTGAGATCGGTAGACCCTCGCATCCTTAGCACGGCATCGCAAGCTAGCTCCGCGAAGTGATTTCGATCCTGGCTGAGAACTTTAGAGCTGAGTGTCGTCCTCGCTATGGCCAGGAGGTCTTTTCGAAACGCTTCCTTGTCATCGCTGTGATCCACCGCAGTATCTTCCAAAGCAGCCAGAGCAACGTTACTTGCTATTCGGTAGCCCTCGATGATAGTCTGTGGGTGTATCTTTTTCTCAACTAGTTTCTCCGCCTCTCGTAAAAGCTCTGCGGCGAGTACTGTGACTGATGTTGTTCCGTCCCCCACCTCGTCATCCTGCACTTTGGAGATGTTGACGAGAACCTTGGCTGCGGCATTGTCTAAGGCTATGGATTTGAGAATTGTAGCACCATCATTCGTGACCATTATTTCCCCAGTTGAACTGGCCAAAGTCAGCAGGTTGTTGCTAGACCTCGTGGCACAGACATATTACGCTGATTGTAAGATCTTGTCCATGCCCTTGGGCCCTAGAGTGCTCTTGACCAGATCTCCCACGGCAATAGCACCCACAAAGGCTGAGAGACGCGCATTCTCACCCTTCTCTTCCGTGACCTGGTCACCGAATATCTGCGTAGGATTGAATGCTGCCTATAACACATCAGTCAATGTTTCTGATGGTTTTAGGTAATAGCTTACCATCTTAAGAAGGTCTGTAGAGTTCAAAAGAGGAATTTGTGCTATCTTTGGTCACTCGACAGGAACGCGACCCAAATTTTGGTGACCGTAAGTACCGAAGTTTAGCCGTTAGCTCCGCTAACAGTTTCGGCCCCCTCGCCCCGAGCCTGTCCGCCAGCACTTGACCCTTTAGACATTTGAGACAATCTTTCCCATAGCCACAAGACCTTTTCTCCGCATTGTTCCATTGTTCTCCACATTTCAACGATCTTCGGGCCAATTCTGTAGAGAAGTTGAGTCTCATGATATGCATCACAGTCGTTGTTACTGGCCATTTGACTTGGAAAGCGGCCAAGCTTCCTGAACAGGGTATATGACAAGCAATATCCCTTCTCCAAGAAGACCTTTCGTCATACATAAGACAGGCCTCTTCTTCCTGTATATAGTGGCTCATACTTTCCTTTTCTTTTCGCTTCGCTCAATTCATACGATCTCATTCTTCAGCTTCTGCATTTAAGCTACTTGGGTTGTTCTAGTATAAATTGTCTTCTCTTGAGCCTCAATCTCCGACGCCATTATGTCTACTGCATCCACCGTGAACATCGCTCTCCAAAATCAGACCACGTCTAGTACCGTCTACGCTTATATCACAGGTCAAGCGTTGGACAACAACAATGCAATCTTCCTGCTTCAAGCCGATAGGAAGACGGCTTACTACCCAACATCTCCGTCCTCAACTGGGACGCCTCTGGCTGAAGACTGTGCTATTCCACTCGGTGCACCTGGTAATACCGTGACCGTCACTGTCCCTCATCTGGCTGGTAGCCGCATCTGGTTCTCCGTTGATGGCACGTTGACATTTCTCCTCAACCCTGGCCCCGGGCTTGTGGAACCGTCGGTGACAAACCCCTCCGACCCCAACATCAACCTCTCCTGGGACTTCTGCGAGTTCACTTTCAACAGCTCCCAACTTTTTGTCAACATCAGCTATGTGGACTTTGTCTGTCTGCCAATCTCTCTGACTTTGACGAACACCTTGGGGGCGACCAAACACGTGGCTGGGATGGGACCTGACGGACTTAACCAGGTCTGTTCTGGGCTGAGAGCTCAGGATGCTTCGGATCACGCCGGGTGGTCTTCATTGATCGTACCCAAACCCAATGGTGGGAACCTACGCGCTCTAAGCGCAAATAATGGCATCACGATGAAAAATTCCCTCTTCGCGGGCTACTACCAGCCTTACGTTGACCAAGTCTGGTCGAACTACACCAACCAAACCCTTTCCATTGACACCCAAGCCCAGTGGGGTACCGTGACTGGCCATGTCGCGAACAATGCTCTTGACTTTGGCGCGGGAGGCAAGTTTGCGCAACCTTCTACCTCGGATATCTTCAGCTGCAGTACCGGTCCCTTTGCCAACACCAGCAACATTGAGACTGGCGCCTTGACTGCGCGCATCAGCGCAGCATTCAACCGCTCTACACTACTCATCGACTCTGTTGAGCCCAGTGGAGGCCCAGGCAACTACTATCAGAACCCCATCACGAACCACTACTCCCGCATTGTGCATGCGGCGAATCTTGACGGCTTGGGCTATGCCTTCCCCTACGATGATGTGACTCCCACTGGGGGTCAAGACCAGAGTGGCGCGGTCAATGATGGTAGCCCCCAATTGCTCACAGTGGCTGTTGGCGGCGGAAATGCTAGTGCGGGTTTGACGAAGCAGTATTGATGGTGCTGTATGAGCTTGGAAACGCCCAATGAGACCTTGCCTCTTGTTATGCTCTCTGAATGTTGCTTTTGGTCATTGAAAATCTGGCCGTTGCACGTAAATGTCGGTATTCCGTCCTATTCTAATTACCCTATTCGTATATATTTGGTCGTTCATTCCTATTCATAGCGTACATAGCAACAAATACCGTCGCAATTCATCCTTACTCTTGAACGAAAGGCAGCAAGCTTCTGTCCTTGAAGAGCCGGCACCAGTAGGTGACAAAATTCATGAGTGGTCTACCCGATACTAGGCTAGGGGCAGACCGCTCATGAATTTTGTCACCTACTGGTGCCGGTGGTCGTAATGTAGTCGTAGGCGACTGTTAAAGTACCTTGCTGGCAAGCTTCCAGCGATCTGGCCGCAAATCGGCTAGCTCATGCCTTGACGATCTGAGAAAAGAAAGAAAGCCGTCAACAGGGCTCAGTAGCACTATTGAATATACGTAGAACGAGTTGATTAATCACCGGTAGCGCCAGCTATGTATGATATCTAGGGTGCTAGAATGATAACAAAAATAGCGGAAAAAAGCATGCTGCCCAGGCACTAATTACATAAGGATTCTCCACCAATGGGATATTTCCCCTCTCGACAATCTGCATCGTCATGCTGCGCCCAGATCCCAAACAAAGAAACAGCGACGATATCTGCTTCACCACTCAATCTCGAAGTATCCATTTCCTTGATTAGAACGATGGAGCCAATCTGGGCGTTGAAGAATGGTGACGCATATAAGGACCCAAGCAAGAATCAGAATCAAAGGGACATCATCACTCAATCAGTCATTTCCATTGCCCTCGGCATAGCCGCATTTCTTGCATTCTGTGTAAGTCGTCGGTGCATCTAACATGCTGCGGATGAACTGACCAACATTCTCTAGTTTGCCAGGCCGCGATGGACCAGCCTCTATGCTGCAAGAAAAAGACAGAAGAATGCCGCCTCGATCCTACCAGAACTCCCAGATACCTTTTTCGGATGGCTACCAGCGCTGTACCGCATCACGGAGGACGAGATCCTGGCATCGGCGGGTCTTGACGCTTTCGTTGTGAGTGGTCTGTAAAACACAGCTTAAGGGGGGACTGACGCTTCGGCTAGTTCCTGTCTTTCTTTAGGATGGCCACCAAGTACATAGCAATCACCTTCTTCTTCTCCCTTGTCATCATGCTACCTATACATGTTCACGATACTGGCAACTATGGCTTGCCCAACCAAGGCAATTACACTTCCAACCGCACATCGTCTGCCCAAGCCTTTGGTTACTCATCACCGCTATCCGGCATCTACGCGGAGAAGAAGAGCAAGGGCGGAGATTTCAAGCCGACAGATACCATGCTATGGATGTACGTTTTTTTCGTCTACTTTTTCTCCGTGTTGTGTCTATACTTCATCACCACCGAGACAAAGAAGATCATACGGATTAGGCAGGACTATCTGGGAAGTCAATCTACAGTAACGGACAGGACGATTCGGTTGTCTGGTATACCAGAAGAATTGCGGTCCGAGGAAATGATCAAGGAGACAATCGAGAACTTGGGAATCGGAAAAGTGGAAAGTGTCTTATTGTGCAAGGACTGGAGAGAGCTGGACGACCTTATGGTCAAAAGAATGAGCGTTCAGCGCAAGCTAGAGGAGGCCTGGACTGTACATATGGGATATCTGAAGCATGGCGGCAATCGACTTTTGCCGCAAGGGTCACCTCATGAATCTAACACACACGATGAAGAAGGCTCGCGCCTGATTGATGGCGACGCTGCGGACAGTAGTCATATAGATGTACAGGCTGCCGAGAGGCCTCAGACTCGGATATGGTATGGTTTTATGAAGCTGCAAAGCCGAAAGATCGACGCAATCGACTATTACGAGGAGAAGCTTCGTAAGCTGGATGAGCAGATCAAGTCATCGCGCAACAAGCTGTTTAAGCCTACACCGTTGGCATTTGTCACTTTGGACTCGACCGCTGCAGCAGTGAGTGAGCCCTCGTCGTCATGCTCTTATCACGCTGACCGTTTCTAGCAAATGGCTGTACAAGCTACCATGGACCCAGAACCGATGAAGCTGCTGGCTAAGCCTGCGCCTGCGCCTGCGGATGTTGTATGGAGGAATACCTATCTCCCGAGATCCAGCAGAATGCTTCGCGCATGGTCTATCACTCTCGTCATTGCAGTACTGACCATCTTCTGGTCACTATTACTCGTTCCTCTTGCTGGATTGTTGAGCTTGGAAAACATCAAGAAGGTTTGGCCACAGCTTGCAGACGCCTTGGACAGACATGAAATCAGCAGATCTTTGATCCAGCAGGGTCTTCCTACCTTGCTCGTCTCTCTCTTGAGTGTGGCTGTGCCATATATCTACTACTGTAAGCAAATCGATACACCATATCTGGTATCGTTCTGACAGTCACCAAAATTAGGGTTATCGACACTACAAGGGATGATCTCACAGGGCGAGGTAGAGATGTCGCTAATATCGAAGAACTATTTCTTCACATTCTTCAACCTGTTCGTCGTTTTCACAATCTTCGGGACGGCCTCCAATGCCACCGGGTACTTCAACACCATTGGAGACTCACTCAAGGACACAACGAGCATAGCCTACGTCCTGGCAAATTCTTTGAAGAATCTGGTCCTATTCTACATCAACCTTATCATATTGCAGGGTCTAGGACTGTTCCCATTTCGACTGCTCGAGTTCGGCAGTGCCGCTCTATATCCTATCTACTTGCTTGGTGCCAAAACTCCACGAGGTGAGTCGTCCGTTCTACTCTCGGAACACTTGCAAGTTGAATACTGACCATTGTGCAGACTACGCTGAATTGGTGCAACCGCCAGTATTCAGCTACGGCTTCTACCTTCCTCAAACCATACTAATATACATCGTCTGCATTGTTTATAGCGTCCTCCCAGGCTCATGGTTCGTTCTGTTCTTTGGCTTGCTATACTTCATCATTGGTAGCTTCATCTACAAATACCAGCTCCTGTACGCTATGGACCATCGTCGACACTCAACCGGCGGAGCTTGGCCCATCATCTGCGTTCGCATTGTGGTAGGCTTGGTGGTGTTCCAACTTGCCATGGCAGGCATTCTGGGATTGAGCTTGGCCGTTTACCGTGCGATCTTAATACTGCCCCTGATTGCGTTCAGCATATGGTTCATTGTCTACTATCAACGTACGTATGAGCCGTTGATGAAGTTCATCGCCATTCGAAGCCTCAACCACGATCCACCTTTCGGAGCAATACCTCAAGGCCAATCGAGATACGAGAGTGAGACCTCAGCGGGTAGGGATGTCGATGAAGACGAAGGGACGGGTCTACGCTACATCAATCCCAGCTTGGTCGCGCCTCTGGAGGATGTTTGGCTGGCGAAGAAGCGTCCTGGTTCTGCCAACCACCGCGGCAATGGGTCAACCGAGGATGTGTGAACACTAGCCGCGATTCTTCGTTCTTAATTATTGCATAGCGATGAGAAGAATTTTGCATGGCGTTCAAGCATTGCCAAAAGCGGAGCTCGTTATACATAGGGATTATACCCATGAGAATGAACCTATATTGCTTTCTAGCGGGCCCTTTTCTGGTATTCATGGGTTCCACAGGGCGGGCTCCCAGCAGTAGAATGAATAGTCTTCTAAATTGAGATGAGAGCGTGAGGGTGTCCACTTCTTGGTCGTGCTTTCCTCGTTAGGTTTATTACCCCTTTCTCGTTCAGGAAGGCACGCTGATTGGTCTAACCTCTAGGCGATGCCTTAGACAAGAGCATCTTCTTCCTTGTCGCATCTAGCTGGCCGTAAAGCCAACTTATATTCATTACTACGACAAGTCTTTGGGCTTCGCAGCCATCACAACGTCTTCACAAATCCTACTCTCTCGAGGAATCGTTGGCCTGGATCCACAGCAGCCTCGATCCGAATTGCCTCCGGCGGCTCCTTAAGTCACGTTCCTGGCGAATCCGACTATTACATATTCTTAGCATCGGCCCATCTTTACCCTCAGACATCATCAGAAAGACCGGGGCACCTGCGGCACTAGAGTCTCTGCTCGCATCATACGACATTTGTTCACCTAGGGGAGTCCAGATTTCAGGCACACTTGCCGCGCCATACCGCGTTTCCGTTCTTCAATATATACACCCTCAGATGGACGCACCCCAATCGCCGATCATGTCCGAAGGTCTTGAAGAGCAGATAGTCACCTACAGTCCCATTAGGTCGAATGCCTCTCCGCGATCTACACCCACTACATCAAGGCAAAGCAGCTTTTCCTTCGGACTCTCATCCGACCAATCGTCGCCCGACGAGCTCCCAAGTGCTGAACAGAGCCCTACTCGCGGTCGGACACTAGTGCAAATATCTGTACACGAGCGTCGCAGAGCCCAAATTAAGGGCGGACGCATGACAGGGCTACGATCCCTTGACCTCGACAGTGCCTTCATCCAGCAACGACTTATGAGCAGGGACCTTACCACTGAACCTGAAGACATGTTGGAATCAATCCGAGAGCCCTTGCCCGTCGGGGTGGAAAGATTCCCAGGTTCGCTATCAGAAGAACTCTACAAGGCAGCGACGTGGGGTACTGAGATCGACGTGGGTCGCTTTGTGGATCACAGAGACACTTTCGCCATACTAGGCCTCCGCCATCTGCAAGATCGGCGGCTTGCCCTTCCTTCGGCACTCTTCGATAACCTATTACCCCACATCGATTTCGAAACCTATTTGGCCATCCGCCTTTCGTGCCGCTGCTGGTCAGCGGCGATCACCCAGGCTCATCCGATCAGGCGGCCAGCTGTCTCTAGGCTTCCAGCGGAGGTTCTAGAAAATGTCTTCACCCGTCTTGATCCAATTGATTTCAATGCTGCTAGACATACATGCCAGGCATGGATGATTGCCAGTTTGGAGGAGAGGCTCTTGACGACGATGCTCAGGAGGGGTGGCTGGTGGGGTGCTGCGATGGCTGATATGCAACTGCGTGAGGAGCGCGGCGAGCAGAACCCTGTCGATGCAGCCAATGTAGAGTGGTTACTGAGCAAACGGCTGGCTACCGAGTGCTCACTAAGGCCCTACTGGGCTGGGGATCGATTTGTTGGAGTTGACGAGGTTAGATGTTGAGATTCTGGGCGTATAGAGCTGGCTCTGTAATTAGCTCGTCGTCACTGTGTGATGATGGTCTTAGCGCGAATACGCACTGGAACTCTGCTAAATCCTAAATTGCAAACCTCAATGCTCAATGCGCACGGTCTTCCACGCATGACAAGAGCGCACACGTATTTGGACTTCAAATTATGAGTGATTGAAGTGTCGAAAAAAGCGCTCATAGTCAGTCGCTCTAGTATCTCCTGTCTACATAGTAACAATACAAGTATTACTACCTCACATTTTGAAAAAAGGATATTGGTTAGAATGGCGAAACGGAAATCGATTCCTCTACTACAAGGACTACCGCCCGTGATCTGGGCTCTATGTACGACTCTACCTGCAACTTCTTCCTAAGAATTGGACGCTCCTTTTATCAAAGTGTGCATTTTCATTTCCCATCTAACGACCCCTCAGCCCGAATGAGAAACGCCTATTTCATTGCTGGAGAGATTTCTGCAGTCGTTGGTAATCACGCCGGTCACGAAGCTGGTGCTGGCGGAGGCGGACTGAACGCCGCAATGGATGATGTAGCCTTTGCCAGCGTCGAAAAACTCGCGAATGGCATGGAGTGGCAGTTTGGGGCGAGCTTTGTCACCGTTTGTTCGAGTCTTGAGTCCTGGGTCCGGATACTTGCGGTTACTGTTGCACGGTTGCTCCGTTATTGGCTCCGACTGCCCTCGCTGCTCTGATTGCTTTCTTGAGACCGAGTCCGGTACTCGTGCTTTCGGATTGCGTACGGATTAAAGGGTCCCCATGGGCCCAGCTGGTGACGAGGTTGTTGCTGGGGAGTGTACCTTGTGCGGGATTGGAGTTGGGATTGGCATCGGGGTTTCAGGCGACTTCGACATTGAAAGTTCGTGCAAGCAGCAATGGAGATAATGTATGGACGGTGGCTTGTCTGCTACTGACCTTGGCTGGCTCCCTGTGTACCATTTGAACGCCCGGAATACTGCTGCCGTGCGGGCGGATCTTTGGCATCCACATGTACCTGCTTTCTGGTTACAGTGTCTGATTCAGCCTTATCAATAATAATGTCAGCGATATCGCATTGGCGCGCTCAAAATGAGAGAGAAATACTGATAGCATATCCCAACCCGGTGTTCCTTGGCTCCATCCTTTCCTAGGTCCAGCTTTCGAAGCCAGATCATTGTTGCTGGCACGTTCACGGGTGTTGAAGCTGGGTTGTCGTCGCTGCCATCACCTTGTAGACCAGGGTTGACCAGAATTTACCAAATATCCAAAGCCTCTGCATCCCTCCTTACTAGGTTCTTCAAATCAAACATGATCAAGGCACCATAAGTTGACCTTGTCTCCACTTCATGTTCTCCAGACGTAGACATAGCAGAGCAGTGGAAGAGTGCTAAGTTCGCTCACAAAAAGGAGACTGGTGTTGTTGTCATGGAGGATGATATCAAGTTGGCATGTGCGCTCATGAAACGAGCTGCGGATGAATTGAGGTCAGAGAAGAGGATTGAGCGCTGAAAGACGTCGTCATCATTCTCTTTGAGGTAGTTGACGTTGCAGACTGCATTCTATGTGTTTTAGCTGATGAAGGTGCATGCCAGGAAGGGTTTGTAGGTATGCGACGTTGTCAAATCCGGCCACGATTATGGCGGCAAGGAGATGCTCTAGCTGACGCATGAATCTGCGGAAAACACGGTACTCCGGGTTATCATGTGTGAGAATCTTGTCAACCTTCACTGCAACTGCGACATATGGTGCTGGTGGTAGTGGAACGTGTGTTCTTGGTTCCTATGTGAGATGTACCGGAAATTGGCTATATCCTTGCTTATATCGAAGTAGTAGCCATGTATACTTTTTTAGTCTCTGGCTGGAATGGTAGAGGTTGTCCAGCCCATTTTATCTGTGACTTTTTGATAAGAGGGGAATAGAAGGAATGATGAGCGTTGGAGCTGCAGAAGATAGATGCCGTATCTGGCATAGGATTCGGGGTCGTCAATAGTAAATATATATGTAGATAGGAAACAAGAGATAAGATACGAACCCCATAAGACACACCTTGGTGGTCGTAAAAGTCAAGCTAGCGAACTCTAGTTCATTTCTAGCAAGTTCCCTCCATAGATCACCCCATGTGGTTGCCGGGTCCCCCTGCTAGTACAGCCAAGAGGTACTCGCGGGCTACTGTCCAGAAAGACATTGTTGAGCCTTTGGTATTGTGTATGGGAAGGGAGGTGGATGCGAAGATGGCTCCAGCGGACTGAAGTGTCGCGTGTTAATCACGGCTTTGCTAGGATTATTAGCGGTAGAGTTTGCTTGATGGTGGGGCATGTTTGCATCTGGGAATGATGTAGCCATCTCGCCATCTCTTATGTTGATGACAATGCTCGTAGTCAGCTTCTAGCGCAACAACCCCGGACCTTGACTACTATCACGGTTGAATGGTTGTAATAGCTGTGCGAAGGATTCGTGTAGGCCTTACTCCATCGACATCTCACCCTGTTGCCTGCGTTGGCTGAAGATCATTTGAGCATCGCATTTTCATCCTTGGAGATGTCGAAATCTCATCATCAGCGGTGTTTTTTTACCGTCTTGTGCTTGCTGCTTCTGCTTGAAAGCGGCATTTTCGGCTGTCAGACGCTCGTTGTCACCGCTTAGCTACGTCATGGCAGGTTGAAGGTCACTGCGGCTCAGGTTGAGGCCAGCTATGGCCGTTCATACGCTTGACGTTCTTCTGAAGCTCGGAAACGTTCTGATTCAAGCGCGCTTTATCGCTCTGACTTGCCAGAAAATGTACCCGTAGATCAGTGTTTTCAGCTCGATCTCGTAGGGGAGTGTATACTGAAGGTGAGATAGCTCGTTGGGTCTCTCATACCATGTGATTCTCACCAAAAGGTCCGACCTTCCACTCTCCTCGTCCTTGGCTTGGTCCGCTCTCTAGTAGCTTTCAGCCAAAGCTTGAGCACTCCATAGCTTTGTTGAAGCCCAATTCCAGCTTCAATGAGTGCGTCGTATGTTTCTGTCTCTCCCGTAGGGTCCTTCTCTTCCAAGGGTCCTTCTCACACTCGGCCTCTTTTCGAAGCACCTTGATCGTCTCGGCTTGACTATCGAGCTTGCTCCTGAGTCAAGTATTTACCTTCATCGACTCATCATTCGCAGGATTCTTGCTTTTTGATTGGTCGACATTAATGGCTTCTGCACACTTGGCATGGTCGATGTTTGGAGCTCAACCTTCACATTCGTCCATGCTTGCGCAGCTCCGCCACGTCTACTACGTTTTTTTCGTGCTAAATCATTGCCTCGCGCAGGAGACGTTCTATACTCTCAGTGTACTCATCCTTGGACGTTGATGGGTCTGCAGCCTGGTTGTTTTGGCCTTGAATTGGGCTTCCGCCCCAGATGTGTCTTAAGGGGCCTTCGACTGACTGCTGGAAGCCCCGATGCGATCTAATTAGTCGTCAGACGGTCGCATCGTAGCGGCGACCTCGGATGATCATCACCGGTTGTATCACGTAGTTTCATATGACCAGTCATAATACTTTCAAGATACGAAGGAGTGTGAATCTTCGAATGATTGACAGGAACTCCTTGCGGATCCCGAAGATCTATGTACCAAGGGACTTCGTTCTCAGGGCTCAAGTAAGGCCCAATGCAAATCTTTTCCAAAAGTCCTCGTGCCGTAATTGATGTACAACCTTGGACTATGATGATGTACCAGACCGAGAGGAATATCCAAGGAATGCCCCAGCAGATGATAGCGACGGTTTTGGCATACCAATAGAGCTTCGTAAGGTGGTGGTACTGCAGCCCTTTCTTTCTTCCTATCAAGAGTGGCTTCTTGTAAAATATCCAATAGCATGTATTGCAAAGCCATTTCCAGATATTCAAGAGAACATTCTAGAGTCTAGTCCAGGTATTGATTGTCATAGTGCGAAATCTATTCCAGATATTCATGGTGGTAGATGGTGACGGTGCTTTGGCCATGCTTCGAAGACTCCATGACAGCGGTGGGGACAGGTATCCGCATTGAATCCTTCTGGTAACGGCTTCAGCCATCTGGACTGTAACAGATCAAGGGCTGAACCTTTATACTTGTTGTCCACAACTTTGCAGGCTTCGCTTGATTCACTTGGATCTTCTTCTTCCGCAAGGGTCTGGTCGGTCAACTTGTAGTTGCGAAATATGGAATTCGAAAACGGCGCAAGGAAGTTTAGGAAGTACCATTGGGCGTTCGCATTGGCAGAAGTGATGGCTAATGCTGCAACAGATGCAGTCACAGAAGCGAATGAAAATGAGTTTGCGATCGTCCGCGTTTGAAGCGAGTGACAGTTGGTGTTGTCTACCTCCACCCGTGTTTCGAGCGAGTGAAAGTCGGTGTTGTCTTCCTCCGTCTGCGTTTCCTTTTTCATGTACTGATCTTTATTGTCCAAAGGCTTTGACCATCTCGCGGTTTGTGCAAAGCAGGACAATCACAGGGTTGTAGCTGGGTATGATCTTCTGACCTTGATTTGCCGCTCGGATGGCGTAAAGTCCTCTTGGAGATTCAATGGTCTAGTGCAGGGAAGGCAAAGAAGATCGGTGTTGACATGGTTGAGTACGACTTTCAAATTTTGCTGGCTTGTATATGGTACCTAGTCGAGATCTGTGAGCCCATAGTTGAAGATTTCTTCAATGATATGTATATATGTCTAAAACGAAGGCTGATGCTTAGAAAATTTGGACTTTGAGAGACGCGACTTTATGAAGAGAAAAGATCTAGCTGATCGAGGATTGAAGCAGAGAGCCACTACCCCGGTGTCATCAAGGCTTCACCACAAGACCCAGTGATGTGTTACAGAACGCTGCGACCCATCGATTGGTCAACGGACCGGGTGAATGCCTTCGTAATGTCTTCATTCATGTCATATTCGGAGATGGCAGATGATGGCTCGAAAATCTTACAAGAATAAAATTAACCACTTTGTAGGGTTTCTATTTCCAACGGCCGACAATTGAGGGTGATGCGCATCTTTCATCTTTCATTTGAGCGCATGCGGTTCTTTAGATTCATCAAGGTACCCTTCGACCTGCCTGCTGTGGTAGAAGAGAAGGCAGATGAAGTGAAGAAGGAAGAAGAGTAGAGAAGAGCGGAGAAGGATCTAGTGAAGATGGGACAGTATGACTTCCAATATTGTAACATGATAGTTCAAGTATGCAACCCCTTTCAAATGCAGTGGGTATCCGCAAATGTAGTATCCAAATAATTGAGAACACCAGATCTATATCAGCCCCCTTTTGTAGATCTAGAGCATAAGCATCAGCATTCGCCTGAGAGGAGGTAATAGAACACCCTTACCCTTCCTTTTCCACCTCTACGTCTATTCTGCCTGTATTTGTAGCGGTCTTCTTCTTGCCGTCTTCATCCGCACAACCGCAATCGTAGAAATCTCCCATCTTAGAACAGTCGAATAGCTCTTTCTCCAGAGACTTGTTGACCTCATTGTGTACATGGCAAGCCCACGTCGCAGCATTTGAGCGCGTAGAGACTTGTGGAGGGAATTTATTGAGGATTTGGCGGAAGTGGCCTGCACATTCGCCACTGCAGTACAATCAGCAACGATTCGAGGGACAGAGTAGAATGACATAGTTACCATGGATACAATCTTGCAAAAAGATGAATATAAGAAAACAGCGCCGTTTGCTCGTCTTCATTAGGTTTATCTGGGAACTTCGCCATCGTGGTATGCAATAGTTTCCAGGCGGCTCTCCCTAGCTCTGCCTTCACAGTCTCGTTCCCAATTGTGCCCATGATTGCGTCGCCTTTCAAGGTGTCATCGTTCACGTTGACCTGATGTATTGGCACCGAGCTGAATGCTGCATCTGAATTGCGGTGGCGGGAAAGGATGACGCTGAAGAATGAGACGAGGCCAATTGCGGCGAGGAGGAGGACGAGGAAGCGCCGATTTGATATTGCGCCGGGGGTGGGCATGTTGGAGGGTGAATGCTCAAGGGGCATTCTTCAATCAGGCAATACTAGGCGCGACCCATTCATTGTTCCCTAGTCAGCTACCATGAGCCTCTATTAGTGCAGCGGAAGTCATTCGCCCAGCCTGACTGCGTGTCGGCGTGAAAGGAATAAAGATGTTGCCACGACTCGACGATGAAACGGGCGTGACGGGTCAATGCCGAGCCTCCGATCTACGTTGAGTACCGTGAATCTTCACTAATACATTATTTCACCAATTTCGCTCCAATATCATGCACTTTGAGTACGTACTTATAAGGTCACCCTCTGCTCGGTGTCACTCCAGTGATCGTTCTTGTGTTTCGTAAGCTCAATCGGCCTGTTTGCTTCCGTATACTACCCAGCATGCCGTTTCCTCCGCCCCCTGTAAAGACCATAGGTATTTATTTTCTTCTCCGTCACTTTGGGAAAGTACGCGACTGATAGCCAGCAGATTGGAATGACATTGGCTTCCGAGTTCGCGAAGGTAACACCAGATCTGCTACGCGCAGTTGAGTTATGTACTTACCCGCCTGTGCAGTCAATGGCCACATCGAGTCCCACTACACGGTCAAAACCGGCCAATGGACCGCGCCCGAATTCATCGAAGACCCTTACCTTCACATTCACGGCTTTGCGCCAGGCTTGAACTACGGGCAACAAGCATACGAGGGTATCAAGGCCTTCCGTACGCCAGACGACCAAATTGCGATCTTCAGACCCGCACAGAATGCAGAGCGAATGGCACACTCGGCAGGCTTCATCTCAATACCTCCTGTACCCAACTCGCTCTTCGTGAAGTGCTGTCACATGGCCGTCGCCCTCAATGCCGATTTCGTACCTCCTCATCATACTGGCGCTGCCATGTACATTAGGCCTATACTATTTGGAAGCTCGGCGCAACTTGGACTGAACCCACCAGAAGAATATACATTCTGTGTTTACGTATTACCGGTTGGTGTATATCACGGTGTACATCCAGTCGATGCTCTCATCCTGGAGGAGTTCGACCGAGCTGCACCAGAAGGCACTGGCTCTGCAAAGGTGGGAGGAAACTACGCGCCAGTGCTGAAGTGGAGTGAGAGGGCGAAGAATGATGGCTTTGGGATCACACTACATCTGGACAGTAGGACAAGGACAGAGGTTGATGAATTTTCAACATCAGGCTTTATTGGGGTAAAGCAAGAAGGAGATCAGTTCACTTTGTCTGTACCAGACAGCAAGAATGTGATCAAGAGCGTCACGTCCGATAGCATTCAACACATTGCCAGATCATTGGGATGGAAGGTTGAACAGCGACCAATCAAATACGAGGAGCTGCCATCGTTCACTGAAATAATGGCTGCAGGTACAGCAGCGGCCCTAGTGCCTATCAAATCAATCACAATGAGATCACGGAACGACAAGTTCCTCTACCAAGGCGGAAGTGATGAGCCTGGTCCAGCATGCGTGAAGCTCTTAACTACATTAAAGGGTATACAGCAGGGCAAGATAAAGGACCAGTTTGGTTGGTTGGATTATGTCAAGGAAGTCAAGCTGCCTTTGAAAACCGGTACTACGAATGGAATAGATGCGAAAGAGGACTTGAATGGTAACGTAGATAAATTACCTTGATTCGAAAGCATTAGCAAAACGAAAATGTATCGGCATCGACTCCCATCGCGAGTTCTTGGCATTGCAGCCTCTCTCATTTTGCCTCTTGCTATCCAGGCTTTCCTCATCCCAAGCAGAAAGACTCTGGCCCACAAAATTAGTCACCAACATTACCAATGTTTTACTATTCACATAGGCGGAGAAGATCGTAGCGTGTCGAACCTTGTGACTTTTGCTGTTGCTGGAAGTGGAGATGAATGAAGTGTAGGTTTAGAGTGACGATTGCGAACACTTTTAAGGCGTCACTGGGTTGGTTAGTATCAAATCTAGCATTCCAGGCAGGCTGTCAAAGTAAGCGCATTTACGGCGGCCTCGCCGAGGCAATATATGTGAGCAGAAGAGTAAATGGTTGATCTATCGACGCTCAAGATGACTTACGGTCAGGTAATTTGTCTCTTTGGAATAACCTTGAAAGCGTGAATCGGTGCTTCGGGCGAGCAGAACAAAGTTACCATTGGGCTCAAGTTGACTACAGTGGCAGCACTGCCAATCATCCTGACAATAAGCCTCTTTGGGGCCAAGCGAGGGCTTTCAGCCCACAAACCTTTTCCGGAAACTCTGTCCATTTATTGGCTGAGCCTCTCAGCCCTTTCTCAAGAACCACGGCTGCGTCTCTCGGACTTGAGACGAGGACTGCTTCAAGACTTGTGGATATCTGGGTATCTAATAATTTCCAGGTTTCTCGCTACTACGAGGAGAAATTTTTTAGAATATTGCCAATTTCTAGCTTTAGTATTTTGGCGTGAGTCAGTCATATTCTCCCTACCTTGAATTGCGAATATTTATGTCATTTGAGTCGATGTCTTCCATCTTTCATGCACATTTCTTCTCTCATACGAACCCATCATCCCAACCTCAGATACGAACCACCACATCCACCTATCTCTCACTACTTGAAGTCGCATTCCAATAATCTACTAAATATATATTCCCCCAACCACATCCCCCACAATGCCATCATCCACCACCACCACCACCGACCCCAACCACAAGCGCAACCAAACCATCCGAGCTCAGTCCATCCGCTCTTTCATGGACAAATTCGGTATGACACAGCACGAGGCCATAGCGACCGTCGACAGCGAGATGGCCAGGCTCTATGCTCCTAACCCCTGGGAAGTGGCCAATCGGTGTGGACTTTCCACACGCACTCCCGAAGCACGCTGTGAGGAGAGAAAGGAAGAAGTGAGTGTTCGTTGGGGAGGTGAAGATGGCAGGGCTGATGTTGGCTTAGGTGAAGGGTGTTGTAGCCGAGAGCTTGGGTGAGGAGGAAGAGTCCGCGAGACGGACGGGGAAAGAGGAGGGGAGACAGATGGATCTTTTCGAGGCACATTTCGGGAAGTAGGGGGATGGCGTACGGATGGGTAATCTGGTGCATGTGGAGCAGAATGAGAGGTATTCAATTTGTTCTACGGTGGGAATCGTTCTGGAGTATGTGTTTGGGTCTGACTGCTGTTTCAAACCGCTCTGAGGAGGTGGGTAATATTGAACCTCTGAACATAATTCCTTATTCCTATTGTGGGTGCGGGATTTCGCGGAACTTGAACGAGGATTTCAAGGATTTCAGCGGGCAAAAGTAAGCTAGACCTATCTCAGTTGTATGAATTGATAAGGATCCAACATCGAATTTCCAGAGTTTAAAGTGACCTTGCGGTAACCAAGATAGCTCAACGACGACGAAGTTTAGGATAGCACAATTGGTAGCAGAGTTGTAGAAAAGACACTAATATACACTTTGTTCCGCAAGATTGTAACTATATAAGCCGTTTTTGATAAATCGATGAGGCTTGAAGTTGACCTCTCGGAAAAAGAGTGCGAAGCCGCCCGTTAGACATCTATCAAAAACATCGCGTTACTTTATGTTTTGCGCTGCTCGGTCAGCTCCAGAAGAGTGCCCTCGCTCTATATCAAAATATTCTATCGGGATCGGACCGCTATGCCTACTAAAGCCCAACAATTTATGGATCTAACATTGAATCTCTAGGAAAGAAAAGCGAAACCACACAAGACCTCTCACTTCCAACCTCTGTAGATCTACAACCAGACCTTCTACGCACGAAAAGTTGCGGACCCAATTATAGAGCAGCTTCTTTTCTACAGCTTTATAATAGACTGTCTTCCCGTAAAGCTTATGCTCGTTGGGGTATCTTGATTGGAGAAAGGCCAGATTGTTTTTCTTCGCGTCCACCAAGATCCACCCGAAATCGACCCGAAATCCCCAGTCCAGGAATTTCCCGACGTTTACTTGATGAGGCTCTAATGATGAGCTTCAATGGCGCTAGCACTTTCTACACCCATTTTCTACTTTCTATTTCCAAGCTACTTTGCTTACATTCCGAGCGTGGGAATGTGTGAATACTTTGGCGCTCGAAAGGCTGGCTAATAGCGTTTAGGAGCTTCATTTTACCCTATTTTGCCCCTCAACTGCGTTCAAGATGACAACTATCAAAATTTTGATTGAGTCCTCCAATACCAGGATCAAAGTGGACGGTGGTACGAGCATGATCCATGATGGTATTTGCAAGACTCTCTTTCCTGTGCCCCCTCCTATGAACCAAGCAACCCCATAATCTATTCCATGTCATCCAGCACCTGGCTGCACAACTCATCCGCTGCTGCATTGTTACTCCTTGGTATCCTGGTAATCACACTCAGTTAGCAAACATGGTTCGGAGGAAAATCTTCGAGTCACATTAGACATATATTGAGTAAAAGTCTTCCGGATACATGGAGGTCATACAATTGGACAAGACCCACCATGTATAGGTCACCGCCCCAAGTGCCTTGAGCCTGTCATCCAGATCACTGGCCTCCTCGATGAGATCTCGGTTCGCTACCTCGTAGCCTTTTGCATTCTTCCACCCGTTGCCTACCCGCTTGTAAACCCATTCCGTAATACAATCGTGTGCATATTCAGAGCCCATGTGTATCGTGACGTCCATGTAAGGATTGGTGTGAGATTCCTCGTAGCGTTCGATCGCTGTTTCAAGGGCGAGGATAAGCGCTGAGAGCTCTGCCCGCTGGCTCGTTGGATTGAGATGGGTTGGAATTTCACGGTACCATCCCTGGCTCTTTCCATACTTGCTGATAATGATGCAGGCAGCAGCTCCGATGGCGTTGGAATAGCCATTACGACGACAGCCTCCGTCAACAAACATCACCACTTTGTAGACCTCTCAGCGGTAGTGAGGGTTGCTGATGAGGGCTGATGAGGTGATCGATCTTATGGAAAGGCTGAGTCGGCCGCCCTCCGTATATGGAGCTTGTAAGAATTGCTTGCTTGATGAAGCAGAGAACAATGGGCCAGAATCGTTGTGTTATCGCCATCTTGTGTTATTGGATGTGTTGATGAATGTCAATAGAGAGCGAGGTTCAGTGATGGGCTTGATAGCTCGAAATGAGAGCTGATTGGCCTCGCTAGCCGCGCGTATGTGCAAGGTATGAGTAGGTAGAAGACCTGGGATATGCAAGAACGCAGTCTTATCAATAGCACAGAAACCTCCAAGACGAGATCCTTTCTGTACGAGACGTTTGTAAGTAGTAGCTAGCGGAGCAAAGACACCGACGTCCAGAGGCTGCAACAAATGCGTTGTATGGGAAGGGAGGCACAAAAGATTGATCTTCTTTTGAAGGCAAAATTCAATGGCCGCAGTAGATACGTGAGAACCGTGCCCAAAGTAACATTCGCCATTGCTCTGATTGATTATCATTTGATTCAGGATCGAAGGCCTGCTGTAGCCAAGCCAGTCCTAGTTCGTTGTCGGTCCAGCCATTCTCGCTGAGAGCAATATGACCGGTCTTCAAAACGTCCCACCAGGCCTTCATTTGTAGCTTCCCTTTGAAGATGATCCATGGCGAAAGAACCTTCCCGTTCATGGATACGCATTTCATCAAGGAGACCCATTCTCGATTGTCAGGCCGAGTCATGTAGATCTTCCTTTCATGCTTGCTGGTTATGACCCTCTCTTTCCCAATGACCCCCATCAGAAAGCCTTTCTCATCCATATTCCAGACGTTCTGATTTTGGAGTAGAGAGTGAACCATTGCTCGAAAATCTGACGATCTTGGGCCATGGCACGTTCTTTATCCAGAGGCGGAATGTAGGCTGCTTTGAGTTGATCACGACGGCCTAGAAACTTCTGTAACCAATTGACTCCGAGGTCTTTGCTTGTCGTTCTTCTGGCAGTTTCTATTTCCAAGGGTACGCTAGTATTTAGTATGCAATAGCTTCCTGCATGCCCCAAGCTAGTTTTCCCCAGAAATTAGTGTGTGACGCCCATAGTAACAGCCGGAGATTGAGCATACGCGTCGCTCTGAGGTCCACGCGTTCCCATGGGGGCATACTATCGCCATGGGGTGAGAGCTCCGCCATAGGGCAAGAGCTCCCGCCCTGAAACCATGGAGGCATGCTGTCGCCATGGGGCAAGAGCTCCACCATGAAACTATAGGGGCATAAGGGTAAGAGCTCCGCCATAGGTAAAAGAACGATGTGGAAGTAAGGCGGCCCCTTGGAAATAAAAACCACCCCGTGAGCGCTCCTGAGAATCCAGCGCGCTCCTGAGAATGTTTTTTCCTCGTAAGAATCCCTAAATTTGGAATGCGCCACCAACATGGCCCCCACACATGGCCCCACTTATGACCATGGTCCAATTCCATTCACGGCCCTGGCCCCATTCATGGCCAAGGCTCTCACTCATGGCCAAGGCCCTGTCGCTGTCACAACCTATAGCTGCACCTGGCAGAACGTCGCCGTATATCCGGGTTTGCGCAGCCCGGACGTTACCCTTGCCTGGATTTCGCGCGAATCGATCATCCGGGAATCAAAAGTTGCTAGCGTTAGGGGTGGTTCCGGGGGGTCGCTGCCCTCGATAGGGGTGATCATGGAACATCATATATACGCGTGTACGGAGGATGACACCAAAAGTCCTGGCAAGCGCTAAGGATAATAGTGGCTTGGCAAATATCTAGTCCCGATAAGGGTTTCCTGGATAATTGGTATGCTGCGCCCCCCGCTTCTCGGGGAGTACTCATGGGACGCCTAAGAATCGAGTTCCAGGGTCTGAGCGCTAGAGAGATAGGGCGTAATACCCTAGACACATGTTTAGGCAGGCCCTCAAAGCAGACCATCCGAATTGCTACTCCGGGGCACTTCCACCCAAAAGACATAGAGAGTCTTCAGGGGGCCACTAGCGCTCAGGGCTAGGGTAAATTTCCACGCTAGCCAGGACTATTGGTGTCATCCTTAGTATATAGGCCATGAATGGAGGTATGCGCGCATCTATGGGGGCAAGAATGGCCATGTATGCGCATATCTATAGCAGCAGCAATGGGCATGTATGCGCGCATCTATGGGGGTAGCAGTAATGCCCATGTAAATAAATAATTCTGAGCGGCCCTGAGAATCCTAAATAACCCTGAGCGGGCCTGAGAATTCTTAACTACCTAAGCTCTGAGCTATTTTAGCGCTCGCGAGCGGGCCTGAGCGCTCCGAGCAAATTAGGATTCTCAGAGTCGCTTGCACTTTTGTAGATGAGGGAGGCAGGGAGGGAGTGTTAAGCTGGTAACGGTGAGGTATAATAGAAGGTAGGATTACGACCGCGGCGATATTTCTCTTCATCTGAACTTTTCGTGTTGTTTACTGACCACTTGAGTCTCTATTTACTACTACTACCGAACAGTACTAGGCTCGTCATGTTAAAGATACTTGTCAATGAGGGGTCCCCCTAAGCGAGCCCCTAAAGGGCCCCCAAGACTGGTTTTAGGCCCCAGTATAGGGATCTCCCGGGCCGGCTCTCGGGGAGTTCTAGGGCCCTCATTAACAATGATTTTTAACATGACGAGCTAGGGAACGGCGACCCACGGATATGCTAAAGTGCCCTGAATACTAGCTGCAGTAGTAGCGTCCCTTGGAAATAGAAGACACCCTTCTTCTCCACTCGTGCAGGCCAACCCCAAGCCTGCAGAGGGAGAAGCCAATTGACAATGGCTGTCTCCTCCTGAGGGTTAAGACGTTGCTGCCGTTGATGCACCTCCTTCATAGTCGTCCTTCCTTTGATTCTATCATATAGAAGTAGCGAAGAATGAGGGACTCCGTATTGCCTTGCAGTCTTCCTGATATTCTTCGGATCTTCAGCTGTAAACGCTCTTCCGAGGAGATTTCCGGGGGCTCTGGCCAGTCAGCAGTCGGTAAGGATTTGTCAGACGTACTAGCCGTGGTTAGCAAGGGATTTGTAAGGCAGTTATTTGAAATAGCGTGAGGGATTCGATTTACTTAAAAGGTCTATTTAATTTAAACCTTGTAATGTTAGATGTTTCTTATTTAATACGAGACTGATATTTTAGTTCCGGCAACTAGGGCCACCAACCTAACAGCAGCTGCTTACTAAAGTACTTAAACGTTCTAGGGCAGCACTTTTGTTGTCTCACTTCATCTTCCCACATTCCTTTTCATCTGTTCTTCTGTTGTTCTAAACATCGTGTCTATATTAGAAATAATGTCCACCACATTCATTGTTCAGTGCCTTCGAGCCTCTCTTCTACTTGGTTGCGCCTACGGGGCTACTCTCCCCGAAAATGCCAAGCACGCTTTCACTGTAGGCCAAGGAGTCCAAACATCTAGCGGTCTCGTGGTAGGCCAGCCGGCGTCGTCCAGGACTCAGGTCTCTCAGTACCTTGGTATCCCATTCGCACAACCTCCTCTCGGAAATTTGCGTTTTGCTGCTCCTCAGGCATTCTCAGGCACTGGCACAATCAATGCTACAGCATATGTGAGTTGATATATCAAAATGCCATTTGGTGAATTGATTCTAACGTACTTAGTCACCGTATGTGGCGCTTACGCTGCTTCGCGGCTCTAAACTGCGGGGTGTCGTTGCTGATTGACAATTCACAGGGACTGCCCGGCCAATGTGCAACCCAGTTCTGGAAATTCGACTGGATTGGCGGGTCCCAGCTCTGTCCGCTTGCTTGCTGAGATCGGCCAGTTCGGCAATCAACAAAGCGAGGATTGCTTGACACTCAACATCTGGACCAAGCCCCACACTGGAGAGAAGCATAAGGCCGTTCTTTTCTGGATCTACGGGGGTGGCTTCCAGGCTGGGAACGTCGGTCATCCGAGTCCTCTTCAGTTCGCCCAACTGACATTGCTGCAGACGAACAACCCAACATTCAACGGACAATACTTTGCAGATAGCGAAGATGTCGTGATTGTTAGTGCTAAGTAAGCATCCTAAAAGAATCGCAGCTTTTTTTTGGCTAGGTATGAAACTTCTTCAGGTGAGGCTGACGAAATTCAGCTACCGTGTCAATGTATTCGGCTTTCCAGGACTTCCAGGAATGGCTCAAAACGTAGGACTGCTTGATCAGCGTCTTGCGATCGAATGGGTAAGAGACAACATTGCAGCCTTTGGTGGAGACCCAAAGAGGATCACGATCTTTGGCCAATCTGCTGGTGGTAAGACTCATTCGATCGTTAGATCTATCCCTCCACCTTTACTTACCGATAATTGCAGCTACCTCTGTTGACTACTATGATTACGCCTGGACAAGCGACCCGATCGTCAATGGTTTCATTACCCAATCTGGGACGGCTACGTCCTTCAGCAACCCAGCACCACCAAACAACACGGCATACTGGTTCAACGCAACCGAGAAGCTTGGTTGCGGATGCGCCTCTGCTGGAATTCCCGCTACTGTAGCATGTATGCGCACCAAGTCATTCCAACAAATCCTCAACGCAACCGCCTCTCCACTAGGTCCCGCTGCCGTCCTCGGCCAGTTCGGGCCAACAGCCGACAATCAGGTCGTCTTCTCAGACTACGCAGCTCGCGCCGCAGCCGGACAATTCACCCAAAAGCCCTACTTCACCGGCAACAACGACTACGAAGCCGGCCTCTTCAAGATCATCGCAGCAGCCGCAGGAATCCAAGTCTCCGATCTAGGCTGGGCCATCTTTGACCTCTCCACATTCACATGCCCCGCCTCAAACGCAGCTCTCGCACGCTTCGTACACGGCGTACCAACATGGCGCTACCGATATTTCGCAGACTTCCCGAACGTCCGTCTGACTCTTAACCCAGACAGCGGCGCCTGGCATGGAGCCGAAATCGGTGTCGTATGGCAGACCACGGTCGACGCTAGCGGCGAAGCCGACACTGGCCCCGAAGCATCCATCAGCCAATACCTCTCTGGAGCCTGGGCCGCTTTCGCGAAGAACCCAGCCAAGGGTCTCTCGAGCGCGCCATATTCCTGGCCGCGATATAATCCGTCTGGCGACACTTTGATCCGTCTCGCCTACAACAATGAGACAGATGCTTCATACGTCTACCCTGTAACCTACGACCTCGCTTGTCCCGTGGTCGAGGCTGTGCTTGCTCTCATTCCCGGTGGTACCGCGGGCTTGGCTTCCGCAAGCCCGTCTACGTTGGCACCGTTGGCTCAATTTGGGAATTTGACTGCGATGGGAGGTGGGAATGCGGCCACTTATTGACGGGCAGGTCATCTTGACAGCATTAATTAATGGCAGCAGACAGCGAAATTGGTCTGCCAGGGGGCAGTTGTTCCCATACAGATTCATTGTTGGAAGTCTGTAAATACCAACCTTATCACTTGTAATGCAATTCTCCTATTGTTCTCGTACACGTTTCGTGTCACAATCTATACGCGCATCTATGGTGTGACCAGTCCGGAAGGGGTGAGCGGAAGTGTCAGATGAGTACGCGCATACTTGCGCACAAAACGGAACATACATGCGCATTGGCCAGGTAAAACGAGCATATCCCCACCTCCTAATGCATGATTGACAACATCTTCTCCAAGCTATGCTTCGGCTTCCCAAACGGTTGAAAGTATAATCGCCATGTTCTCGATCATCAGATTTGTCATATTCCCAATCATCACTACCTCGATGTCTTGACCTCAGCACTCACCCTCCCACTCCTACCACAACTATTCTCGACGAATAAAACCACACCCTCCCCCATACCCCGGCGATGCACCATCCCCTCCTTCCCCCTCCACTTCATCCCTGTCTCCCTGAGCATATGCCACGAAACATTCAACACCCTCCTGCGCGCTGTACGTCTCTTTTCTTTACCCCTCCTCCCCATTTTGCCCTTCCCCTCCTACTCCTCCAAGCCTCGCCCAAGCCCCCACCCCGCA
>JAABUW010000407.1_pt1 | contig 86635 bp, 76 predicted proteins | sample 5560081 | NCBI WGS metagenome assembly JAABUW01 (sample SAMN10711882, study PRJNA513363) | rock metagenome | isolation source: Antarctica rocks | place: Antarctica: Victoria Land, Knobhead sud | reverse complement strand
TTGGGCGGGAGGGGTTGAATGGGCGGTATTTCGCTGGGCGGGGGGATAGGCTGCGAGTACGGGGGACGGCTGGGCGGGTGGTGAGTGCGTGGGTTTGAGGGGGCGGCGACCTGCTGGCGGGGGGGGAGAGCTGGGCTCGTCCGGGTGCGCCGTCGACCCAAGTCGCGGGGCTGCCTTGGATGGAGGCCCTGTGCAGGCGTTCGTGCGTTTCCCTTTTGAGGCAAAGACGACATGTTGTACTAGCATTACGGCGGCAGGGCCATGCCGATGGCACGAAGGTGCCCAAAGATTAATAGCGCTGGTACCATGACCGGCGTATGGTTGCCGCCGAGGTGACAAGCTATGCGAAAGATGCTCTTTACGCTGGTACTCCTGGCGTTCGCGACGCCGCTCCTAGCAAGTGATCCCTTTGTAGGATCCTGGACGCTGAACGCAGCAAAGACAAAGTATACGGCTGGGGCCCCGCCGAAGAACTTGACGATCGTTGTTGAAGAACAAGGGACAAACCTGATGGTGACAGCTACCGGAAACTCGGCCGATGGTTCGCCTGTGTCTGTGAAATATACGGTTCCGATCAAGGGTGGGGCCGCAAGCGTCGACCAGGGCGACTTTGACGCGATCACCGCGAAGCAGGAGAGTGATCACGTTCGAGAGAACACCTACCTGAAGGACGGAAAGCAGTTGAGAACCCGGCGGCTGGTTGTCTCCAAAGATGGGAAGACGATGACTTCAGAGATAAGCGGATCCGGCACCGATGGTAAGCCGGCCAAGGGCGTGGATTTTTACGACAGACAGTAGTCTGCCCAACAGGGCTCAAAAGCGGCGGGCGATGCGCTGTCCGCCGCGTTCGGGATGCCAAGCAAGAAGGCCCGGGCGAATGAGTACATCAGCGGTGCTCCAGGCCAGCCTGCTATAGAAGCGGGTCCTTCGCTGCGCTCAGGATGGCAGGAGAAAGGGACGGGTTAGTGGGCGGCAGGGGTGTTGGGTTTGCCGTTGTCAGGTGGGGGGACCTGGGCGTTGGGGTAGATGTTGGGAATAGGGGCGGTGAGTTTCTGCTCGTTTTCGGGGTGGGGGAAGGGTTTGCGGGGCATCATGGCATCCCGCTCGGAGGTGTTGTAGAGGAAGATGGCTTCGACGACGGCGGCCTGTTCGAGATCGGAGGCGTGGAGGCGATCGACGGTGTCCATGTCGGAGTGATGGGTGCGGGTCTCGTAGTCCATGGGGTCCTGGATGTACTGAAAGCCGGGGAGGCCGACGGCGTCGAAGGAGAGGTGGTCGGTGCCGCCGGTGTCGCGATAGCTGACGGTCGAGACGCCGAGGTCATGGAGGGGAGCGATCCACTGTTTGAAGATGGGACCGATGGCGTAGTTCTGCTGGGTGTAGACGCCGCGGACCTTTCCGGTGCCGTTATCGAGGTTGTAGTAGGCGTCGAGGGTCTCCCATTCCCTGGTGGTAGTAAGGGGGCCGTGGGGACGGAGGAAGGCGGGAATGTTGGGGTCAACGTCTTTTGGTTCGGCGAAGGTTCCGAAGTGCTGCTTGACGTAGCCGAGTGAGCCGAAGAGACCCTGCTCCTCGCCGGACCAGAGGGCGATGCGGATGGTGCGGCGGGGTTTGACGCCGAGGGCCTTGAGGATACGTACGGCCTCCATCGCGACGACGGAACCGGCGCCATTGTCGGTGGCGCCGGTGCCGGAGATCCAGCTATCGAGGTGTCCGCCGACCATGACGACCTCATTTCTGAGTTTGGGGTCGTTGCCGGGGATCTCGGCGACGGTGTCAAAGCCGTGCTCGTGGTCGCCGGTGAACCTTGTTTCGATGTTGATCTCGAGGGTGACGGGGACATGGTTCTCGAGCATGCGCGAGAGGCGGTTGTAGTGCTCGATCATCATGACGGCGTTGGGGATGGTGACGGCGTTTTCGCGAGTCTGAGCGTTGCGGGAGAGATTGGCACCGTTGTCGTCGAGGATGATGCCGGTTCCGCCTCCACTGCCGGCATCGCGGGATGGGGTGATGATCGCGACGACGCCTTCGGCAGTCATCATTTTGAGGGCGGCGGTGCGGAGGGCGGTGAGACGGGCGCGTTCGGCGAGGAGCTGGGCGCGAGTCTGGGTGGGAGCGCCGGCGCGGCGAGGTCCATTGTCATCCGGGTAGGACTCCATCTCGCGCAGATCTTCGGGAGTGTAGCGGTGGAAGAGGGGCTCAGTTAGATCGGGCGTGCTTCGGGTCGCGCCGAGAAGGACGATCTTGCCGGAGAGCCTGCCTTTGAACTTGTCGAGGCTGGCGGTGTCGGTGAGTTCGAGGTGGACGGCTTCGCCGGTGACGGGGCCTTTGGTGGCAGGGGACCAGGGCGCGGCCTGAGCCCAGAGGGGTTCGGGATCGGGCGAGACCATGCGAACCCAGGTGTTGATCTGCTGCCAGCCCATGCCGAACTCGCCCCAATCTTCGAGGTGTGCGTTCTCAAGGCCGACGGCGGTGAGGGTGTCGCGAGTGAAGGCGTTGGCCTTCGCCATGTTGGGCGATCCGGTGAGACGTGGGCCGATGCCGTCAGAGAGGGCGCCGGCGAACTGCATGACGTGCGAGTGGTGGAAGCCCTCGTCGCGGATACGGGCGTACATGTTGAGGTCGATGTTTTCGACAGGGGGCTGGGGGCCGTAGTAGGAGGGGTCCTTTCTGTCAGCTTTGTCAGCGGCGTTGGACGGGGTGATGAGAGCTGTGGCTGTGAGGGTACAGAGGCTCCAGCGTGCAAGCGCGCGCGCGAATGACATTGAGGGGTGCTCCTCCAGGGTTTGGGTAAAGCAGGAATGATCAACCGTACCGCAGAGGGTGGGATGGACTCAAGCGGGAAGGGAGAATGTCGCCCTGTTGCCCGTTCGGGCCGGGAGCGGCTAAGCGCGGCGGAGTTGGCGGCGGATCCAGAGGCTACCGAGGAAGGCAAGGGCGAGTACAGCGACCGTGATGCCGATGGGTAAGCCGATGCGGCGGTAGCTGATGGCGAAGTCCACGGTGTGGTGGCCGGCGGTGTTGTAGAGGAGGATGCCCATGATGCCGAAGAAGGTCGCGGCAAAGAAGGCGGCGAAGCCGGAGGCAAGGCCCATGAGCAGGGTGGAGAACCAGCCGAGATCGCCGATGGGAACACCAAAGAGGAATCCGGCGCCGAAGGCTCGGGGCTGCGAGGGAGTGCCACCTCCCTGTTGACCGGAGCGGCTTGTGCGCTCGGTGGATCGGCTTGAGTTCTCGGCCGTTTGATTGGAGTTCCGCAGCGGCTGTACCGGATTTTGCGACAGTTTGGACATACACAGATAGAATACTGCGTTATGGGTGAGAGCGTTCCGATAGGCCTGGTGCAGGCCGAACAGGTGGCCCGCGACACGGCGACGCGACGGTCGCTGAATGGCGTGGTGTATGCCGCGTTTGGAGATAACCGGCTAGATGCGCGCGAGTTGGAGCGGATGGTACAGGCGGTTCCGGCGGTGATTGCGGGAGCTCTTGGGGACACCGCGTACTATTTCGTGCCTTTGGCCATGAGCGATGAGCAGGAGAGTCCGACGGGACAGCGGCCGGAGCGGAATGCGACGATGGTGGCCGCGGAGTACACGCCGGAGCTGGGCGACCGGGCGATATGCCACAGAAATGTTTTGTTGGGGAAGACGGATGCGGTGTTCATCTCGACCCGGCTGCTGAGCGACCGGTTTGCCCTGTCGTTCGAATTTTTCATCAACGTTGGGCATGCGTTCTCAGACATCGCGGGGGTGCCGGAGAGCTTTTCGGAGCTGGCGTGGAAGCACGCACTCGCGGATGTTCGCGGAGAGACGAGCCAAGACGCCTGGGAGAGCCGGGGGCTGGCATTAGCGGGGATGAAGGAGGGCAGCGATCCGCTGCAGGTGGGCGAGAAGGCGAGGCTTCGCTTTGTGGAGGCGGCGTTCTCGGACGCGGTGGCGATTTACCTGCTGTCGCTGTCGGTGGACTTCGATTATTCGGAGCTGCGGGAGCGGGAGTATCCGCTGCTGGCTCCGCAGGCTCTGGCGGAGCGGCTGCGTCTGGTGGCAAAGCTGTTTCCGCCGAACTCCGGGTATGAGTTTGCGATCAAGTACCGGCGACGGGCTTAGGGTGACGCGGGGCTGAAGCCCGGCTCTACCTAGAAGCAGAGCAGAGCCGTGGAAGCAAACGCAGAGCTGTGGCAGCTATTCGACCAGGGGCGTTGTAACCGGTGCCAGGGTTTGAGGAGCTTTGGAGGCGTGTCCTTCAGCCTGTCACTGCTAGTCTGGCGGAGAGAGCAGGGCGCGCGAGATTTCGTACGGGCAGAGCACGCTCTTCTGGAGGGAAGCAAGGATGGCGGGATCGCGGCGGAGGTTTCTGAAAGGCGCGGGGTTGGGGTTGGTGGGGATGGCGGCGGGGTGTCATAAGGGATCGGGGGGTGCGGGACAGGCTACAGCTCCGAGTGCGTCGGCTCCAGCGCCGGGGCCTACACCGGCAGGGATGCCGCCTGCGTTTGGGACTGCGCCGGCAGTTGGTCCGGAGGTGACGAAGGCGACGTTTGCCGAGGCGGAGAAGCTGGTGCAGGTGCAGATGAGTGAAGCGGACCTCCAGCAGGCTGCAGGGAATTGGCGGAGCGCGATGGCTCCGCTGTATGAGCGGAGGGTGGGACCGCGAAAGGTGGCGATCGAGGCGTCCGTGGCGCCGTACTCGGTGTGTGATCCGGTGAAGGTAAGCGGAAGGGCTGGGGGACCGGCGACTGATCATTTTGTGCGAAGCAAGGGGGAGGGGGCCGCTCTGCCGGCCGATGAGCGGGACATTGCGTTCGCTCCGTTGACGCAGCTTTCGCGATGGGTGGAGGGAAAGAAGATCACGTCGGAGCGATTGACGGGAATCTATCTCAGTCGGATGGAGAAGTTCAATCCGATGTTGCGATGTGCGATTACGGTGACGCGCGAGCATGCGATGGAGCAGGCACGGGCTGCGGACCGGGAGATTGCGGCGGGGCGGTATCGGGGGCCGCTGCATGGGATTCCGTGGGGCGCGAAGGATCTGCTGGATACGGCGGGGATCGCGACGACGTATGGGGCGGAGCCATTTCGGGATCGCGTTCCAACGGCGGATGCGGCGGTGGTGCGAAAGCTGAACGAGGCGGGAGCGGTGCTGGTGGCGAAACTGAGCCTGGGCGCGCTGGCGCTGAACGATGTGTGGTTTGGCGGGCAGACGATGAATCCGTGGCTGCTGGAGGAGGGGGCTTCGGGATCGAGTGCGGGGCCGGGTTCGGCTACGGCAGCTGGGCTGGTGGGGTTTGCGATCGGGAGCGAGACGGGTGGAAGTATCGTGAGTCCGTCGATGAGGTGTGGTGTGACGGGGCTGCGGCCGACCTATGGACGGGTGCCGCGGACGGGCGCGATGACGCTGTGCTGGTCGCTGGATAAGCTGGGGCCTATGGCGAGGAGCGTGGAGGACACGCTGCTGGTGTTGAAGGCGATCTCTGGGGCTGATGCGGGGGATGTGGCGAGTGTGCCGAGCAAGCTGGACTTCGATGCGGCGAAGAGCGTGCAGGGGCTTCGGGTAGGGTATTTTCCGGGGTGGATGAGGGAGGCTCCGGCAACGGATGTGGATCGTGCGGCGCTTGAGACGGTGAAGAGGGTGGGGATGACTCCGGTAGAGGTGAGCCTGCCGGACTGGCCGTATGACTCGCTGCAGCTGATCTTGTTTGCGGAGGGCGCGGCAGCGTTTGAGGACTTGACGCTGAGCGGTCGCGACCATGAGTTGAAGATGCAGGTGCCGGACGCGTGGCCGAACAGCTTTCGGCAGGCGAGATTTCTTTCGGCGGTGGATTTTGTGCAGGCAGACCGGCTGCGGCGGAAGGTGGCGATGGAGATGGCGCGGCTGATGGGGCAGGTGGATCTGCTGTTGGTGCCGTCGCTGCGAGACGAGATGCTGGTGATCACGAACTTTACGGGGCATCCATCGCTGACGCTGCGAGCCGGGTTTGTGGAGGTGTCGGAGGCCCGGAGCGACTGGGCTCCGGATCCGAATCATCCGCTGCCGAAGTTTTCTCCTGCCAAGCGGGTGCCGCATGGGGTGACCCTGATCGGGCGACTGTTCGATGAGGGGACGATTGGGAGGGCGGGAGTGGCCCTGGAGAGAGCGTTTGGGGTTGCGGGGGAGCGGCCGGCGGGGTTTTAAGCAGGGTGGTGGTTATCTGGTTGGGATCGGCCGACGGACGGCTTCGGTGGCGAGTCTGGCTTTGCCGTAGAGAAGCGGGTCTTTCGCTACGCTCAGGATGATAGATAAGGAGGAGTCAAGAATCGTTTGGTTTCGCTGCTCTGCCTGCGGGTGTTTAGCCGGTGACGATGCCGAGGGCGAAGAAGGAGCTGAAGAGGGTGAGGCCGTCTTCAATAAGGGCGACGCGCCAGTCAGGCCAGCCGGTGCGCTCGACGGCGAAGTGGCGGAGATGAAACCCGCCGAAGGCCCCGATGAGAGCGCCTATGATGCCGAGGAGAATGCCCTCGATGATGGAGCCCATGAGAGCCGTGCCGACGATGGCACCGACGAGGCCGCCGAAGGAGATGCGAGCGACGAGTGCAAGAGGGGAGGTGCGGGAGGGGGTCCTGGGCAGCTTATCGCCGATGTACTCGCCGATGGCGAGGAGGGTGAAGACGCCGACAGAGATGGGACTAGCGGTCCAGAAGGCCCAGGTTCCATGAACCGGAAGGTAGCCGAAGTAGGCGTACCAGCAGATCAGGGCGATGGGCGTCATGGTACGGAGGCCGGTGCAGATACCGAGCAGGGGAAGAGCGATGATCCACGCCATTACGGCCATTGCCATTGTTACGAGCTCCGTGAGGCTTGTTCTCTGCTTTTGATGCGGTTCAGGGGCAGAGTAGGAAGGCAGGGTCGGGGTAGATGGAGAGTGTGGGTAGAGAAGCGGGTCCTTCGCTTTGCTCAGGATGACAACAAACTTCGGCGGTCTACGCTTGTGCTCAGGAGGACAACGGAAAGGGCGAAGCAACGGTGTGGTGGGAATCTCGCACGTGCGCGAGCGTTGCGCCGTGCTCAGGATGATTTCCCGGCAGCTTCTATGGGCGTAGCCAGGCGTAGAGAGGAAATTGGTCGGCGAGTTCGAGAACTTCGCCGCGGATCTGTGCGAGGCGGTTGGGGTCGGAGCGGTGATCGAGGGCGTCGGTGATCCAAGTGGCGACCTGGCGCATTTCGGGCTCCCCCATGCCGCGGGTGGTGAGGGCGGGGGTGCCGATGCGAATGCCGGAGGGCTTCATGGGGGGGTTGGTGTCATAGGGGATAGCGTTTTTGTTGACGGTGATGCCGGCGGCGTGGAGGGCGTTTTCGGCTTCGGAGCCGAGCATGCCTTTGCCGAAGACGTCGATGAGAATGACGTGGGTGTCGGTGCCACCGGAGATGATGCGGTAGCCCTGGTTGGCGATCTCGCTCGCGAGGCACTTGGCGTTGGTGACGATCTGGGCGGCGTAGGTGGCGAAGTCAGGCTGGAGGGCCTCGCGGAAGGCTACCGCCTTGGCGGCGATGACGTGGACGAGGGGGCCGCCCTGCTGGCCGGGGAAGACGCTGCGGTCGATGCCGGCGGCGAACTCGGCTTTACATAAGATCATGCCGGAGCGGGGGCCGCGAAGGGTTTTGTGGGTGGTGGTGGTGACGACGTGCGCGTGCGGGATGGGCGAGGGGTGGGCCTTGCCGGCGACGAGGCCGGCGAAGTGGGCCATGTCGATGAGCAGGTAGGCGCCGACTTTATCGGCGATCTGACGCATGCGTTCGAAGTCGAACTGGCGAGGGTAGGCGGAGCCGCCGCCGATGATCATCTTCGGCTTCTCGCGGGTGGCGATGTCCTCAAGCTCGTTGTAATCGATGACCTCGGTGTCCCTGCGGACCTGGTAGCCGACGATGCGGTAGAGCTTGCCGGAGAAGTTGAGCTTGTGGCCGTGAGTGAGGTGGCCGCCGTGGGCGAGGTCAAGGCCGAGAATGGTATCGCCCGGAGTGAGCAGGGCCATGAAGGCAGCGGCGTTGGCCTGGGATCCGGAGTGCGGCTGGACGTTGACGTGCTCTGCGCCGAAGAGGGTTTTCGCGCGATCGCGGGCGAAGTTTTCGACGACATCGGCGAACTCGCAGCCGCCGTAGTAGCGTTTTCCGGGATAGCCCTCAGCGTATTTGTTGGTGAAGACGGTTCCTGCAGCCTCGAGGACGGCGCGGGAGACGAAGTTCTCGGACGCAATCATCTCGAGACCTTCGTGCTGGCGGAGGATCTCGTTTTCGATCTCCGTGGCGATCTCTGGGTCGGACTGCGCGAGCGTGGCTTCGAGGTCGATGGGCATAAGGTGATTTTATGCTGCCGGGGCTGGTTGCAGCCGTGCATGGTGTGCGTGGTCAATGCTTCGGGTGATGGTTTAGAGCAGGGGTAGAGAAGCGGGTCCCTCGCTTTGCTCAGGATGAGAAGAAGCTGAAGGAGGCGAACATCACTCGTTCTGGGCGAGTCTTTTGAAGGCGTTGTGGATGAAGGAGCCGAGATACCAGCCATCGAGATATTTGTAGGGGGTTTCGCCGGTGGTGTAGTGGCCGCAGGGGAGGACTTTCGAGACGTAGTCCACGCCGTAACGGTCGAAGCTGGAGAGGACGTCGAGCGAGAATTCGCGAAGGAAAGTAAGGTCGTAGGTGGCGTGGACGACGAGGCAGCGCTTGGGGTTGGCGGCGAACTGCTGCATGTAGGACATGGGGCTTATAGCGGTGAAGATCTGGCGGACGAGATCCTGATTGAGGCCTGCCTGCTCGAAGGCGGAGCGGACGTGGCGGGTGGACTGGCCGGTCCAGGCGACATCGCCGAACCAGGTGGAGGCGTGATTGAAGGCGCAGACGCGGAGCCTCGGGTCCATGGCGGCGGCGATGAAGGCGTAGCAGCTGCCGAGCGAGGTGCCGAGGACGCCGAAGTCGGTGTATCCCTGCCCCTCGAGCCAGTCGAGGCAACAGCGGATGTCGACGACGGCTTGCTGACAGGCGGCGATGGTTCGGCCGATGTTGGAGCTGACGGCGTAGTCGGAGCGCTCGAGTTCGGCGGGGCGGCGGATGTCGTGGTAGGGCTTCGACAGGCGGAGGGCGGAGATGCCAAAGCGATTGAAGAGGGTGCAGAGGGCGTTGTGGGAGAAGGCGTCGGCGTTCCACTGGGGCATAACGATGATGGCTTGTTTCCGTGAGCCTGCCTGCTTCCCGGGCTTCGGTGAGGGTCTAGGCGAAGCGGGGTACCAGCGAGCGTTGACGACATCGTTTTCGGGGTAGCGGGTGCGAAGGGGGGAGGTGAAGCGGAGGAACTCGGCTGGGGGGAGATCGCCTGCGGCGGCTTTCTGCTGCAGATCGGCGTCCTGGGCGAGGGTCTTGGGACGGACGTTGGTGGGGAAGAGCTGGGGGTACCGTTTTTCGAGGCGGAAATCGGCGGGGCTGGAGTAGGAGAAGAACTGGTCGGCGTGGCGGACGAGATCCTGATTGAGGGCGATCATCCGGTCGAGGTCGGAGACGGCTGAGGAACCGGAGTCAGAGGTGGATTGGGCCGAGCTCCCTAGCCAGTCAAAGCCCCACTCGAGCGGGCGGATGATGCGATTGGTGTCGCGGGTGGTGAGCGAAGTCTCCCAAGAGAACATCCACTTTGCATAAAGCCGGGAGAGCATTCGTATCAGTCTAGCAAGCGGATAAGCGAGGGCGGAGCATTGCGGCGAGGACGAGTGGAGACTAGAGCTGGTTGAGGACGAGGCAAACGCGGCCGACAATGAGGTCTGAGGGGGACTTTCCGGCGTTGACGGAGATGAGTTGGACGGGGAAGGCGGTGGAGTTGGGGCGAAGGATGAGGCGGCCGTCGTCGAAGCCGGCAAAGCGAAGGTGAAGGGCGCCTCCGCAGCGTAGGGCGTAGATATTGGACTGTTGCGACCGGTAGAGGGCGAGCGAGGTGTAGTGGCGGTCGATGATGACGACCGCTCCCGGGGCGATGAGGGGGGCCATGGCGGCGGCTTGTTGAGCGTCTGCCCGGATGGCGACGAAACGTTGCCAGTGGGCCTGAGCCGATGAGTTGGCGGGGCGATTCTCATATAAGAGAGCGGTGGAGAGAGGGATGTCCTCGAGGACGGAGCGAGGCGGAACGGTAGCCCTGTTCATGGCGACGGATGCGGGCACGAGTGGGACAGACTCGGCGTGGCTGTTTGGGCTCCCATCCACGGCTGCGGAGGCGTTGAGATCCAGATTGTCTGAAGGGGGTCTTTGATGGGGCAAGATTTGCTGGATCGTGAGATTCTGTGCGGCGAGGACGCGATCGAGACCGTCGAGCGAGAGGGCTCGCTTGCGGTTGAGGAAGTTCGAGATGTGGGCCTGGCGAAAGCCTGTCTGCTGGGCGAGGCGCGAACCGGAGAGGGCGTCGTTGCCGATACGGCGGATGAGTTCGAGGCGAAGGTTCTCGTGCAGATCGGCGAAGTTCATAGGGTAGAGGTAGTGTGAAGCAACCATATCTTTTGCAAGACGAACAAACGGCGAAACTTAGCAATATGCAATCTATTTATCCATAATGCGCGTATTTCGATGACATCCTGCTGTGAGTGGGACGAGGTAAACCACAGGTTGACTTTAGCTTTGCCGGAAGCTATAACCTTGAGACTTTCTAAAGTGCGGCATGCCGGTAGAAGCGATGATCAGGGTTACCTGTTTCAGAGTGGAAGCCGGGATGCTGGGCGCGATGTGAGAACAGAGTCTTCTCCCAAAGGTGCGACACCGCGTTACTTGGCGAACAACCGGATGCTGCGAGCGAGTTATTTGGCCGACAGAGCCGAAAGACAAGGCGGCAGTGCCTGACAGCAACCTGAGCGAGCCCCTCCGACCGCTGAACTCTCTGAGGCTCGCCGGGGGAGAAGTATGCCTAAGAGGGGAAAGATGAACTACTTGCGCATGGATTTGAAGGTATGTGAGGGATGCGGGGCGTTGTGGCTTCGCGTGTGTTTAACGAATGGCGTGTATTGCCGGGACTGCTCTCGAATGCTGGCGAAGTTTCCGGCTCCGAGGGGACGGCGTGGTTTGGGGAAGAGCCCGCGACTAAAAAGAGCGACTGGATGCGGGGCAGGAACGTCTTCGGTGGGAGGTGCACGATGAGCGCGGCAAGTGTGGTTCTGTCGCTGGTGTGGGCTATTGCGCCGGGAGGCAAGGGGTCCGGGTGTAAAGAGGGTTCAAACGCTGAGCGTGGTTCTGGGAAGCAAAAGGTCCTGGCACCGGAGCTGGCGTTTTACAGAAAGTACACGGAGGGAATGCTGCGGCGCTATCTGCGCCTGTCGATGGAGAAGGGGAGAGTTCCCTCCCTGTTAGGGAGGGAGATGTTTCGAGGCCATGTGACGAGCTATCGTGTGCACGGCTTCGACGATGTGGTGATCTTCGTGCATGACGTCGAGAGGTGCCTGACGAAGTTGACGGAGATCCAGCAGATGCTGATCGAGCGGATTGCCTTACAGGAGTACACCCAGGGCGAGGCCGCACGGCTGATGGGGATGAGCTTGCGAACAGTGGTTCGGAGATATGCGGAGGCGGTGGATCTGCTGACTTCGATCTTTCTGGAGGCGGGGCTTCTGGAGCCGTTACTGGCGTGTCAAGGGTCGGAAGGTTGAGGGTTCTTGCAAGTGGTTGTAATGGAGGTGGTTAGTTCAGATTGCTGTTTGGCGTAGCACCCCCCCCGGCCCCTGTTATTCTGAATAGGTAAGTGCAGGGCGGGAATGAGCGGGGAGAGAGGTCCGAGAGGGCTTCTCTCCCCGCTTGTTTGGGGGCGAGAAGAGTGGCAGTGCGGAAGCGGGTCAAGGGTCGTTTCGTCAGCGAGGTGGGCGGTGGCGTGGAAGCAGAGAAGCGGGTGGAGCAGAAGGCGTCGGGGTGCATGCTGCGGCGGCCGGAGCAGTGCCGGAAGTTTGCGCGGAGGCGGATGGCGGAGGCGCTTCCGGATATTGTGGACAGGTTTATTCGGGAGGCCAAGCTCGGGAGCATACCGCACGCGAAGGCGCTGGCTGCCTTGGGTGGATTAGACAAGGCCGAGTCGCCAATACAGACCACCCGGGCAAAGCGCAGGCGTCCTGGGCTGACGGAGATGCTGATGCAGGAGCTCAAGCGGGGGCGCGAAGCTGATGGTGAGAGTTCGAGTGCGCTGTGACGGCACGGGCCGGCGGAGACGAGGTTGAATGCAAGGGTTGGAAAGGGGAGTTGGCATGGGACTGGACAGCACTCGGATAGACGGCAGGCAGGCGGGCGTGAGGCGACAGAGCTTTACGGCACCGAGACCTTCGGGGCAGAGGGAGGCTGAGGTGATTCGAGCGGCCTGCTGGGTTGGAGGGTCTCGAAGAGCTGCGACGGCGGGCGATGGAGTGGAGGCTGGGCAGAGATCGGGCCTCTGCGGTGTGCGGGCACGCCGAGAGGCTTTGGCGAAGGTGCATCTGCACGCGATGGCGGTCGACTTTCCGGAGGTTCATGGACATCCAAACCGGCTTCCATTCGAGGGTGTGCTGACGCTGGTCGATGTTGCCAGCGACAAGGCTCCGAGTGGGTCGCGTGGACATCGGGTGGTGTTGACCAAGGCAGCGGCGGAGATGGCGCTTCCGAGTCTGCTGGGCATGGCGGTCGGCTACAAGACTGGATGGGACGGGCACGATGCCCGATTGAAGTGCGGGATCATCACGGCGGCGGAGCTGGATGGACGACGCCTGGTGGTGAGCGGCTTTCTCTTTGCGCGAGACTTCCCGGAATTTGGCCGGGACGAGACGGGTGGAAGCGCGCTCGAGGACGGCGCGATGGGCATGAGCTATGAGCTGGCGGACGCGCATGTGGCGGATATGCAAGCTTCGATCTGGACGCTGACACGGGCGACGTTTACGGGTGCGGCGATCCTGTTGAGGGAAAAGGCGGCGTACCGGAGCACGAGCTTTCGGGTGAAGCGACCGACGTGTGCGGGCGGGCGTGCAGCCGCGGCGAAGGTTCACTAAGCTCCGTCTGCTGACCAGGCCGATCGAAGTTACGGTGAAGGCGCGGCGCTGTGCCGTGCCGATTACGAGATGACCCTGAGGTTGAGGGAGCAAAAGGAGAGTTGGAGATGGAGAACGTAAACGCAGGTGAGCTGCCGTGTGGCAGCGAAGCGACTCTGATGGACCGCGCGTTGGAGCGGCTGACCGTGACGGCCGAGATGCTGGAACGGGCGGTCGGCAAGATGACTGAACGCGAGCTGTCCTTTGCGGCAGGGGCTGAGGCTTCGATTGGGCCGATCGTGGCGACCGAAGAAGGCCGGCGTGAGGTGGAGCTGGAGCAGAGGCTGGCGGCGGCGGAGACAGAGCTGACCCAGCTGCGAGCGAAGGCTGCAACACCTAGCGAGGCTGAGCGTGGCCGGAAGACGGTGCCTGCAGCGATGGGACATCTGCTGGCAAAGCAGGGCGTGGTGGTGGAGTCGCTTGAAGCTGGAGCTCTCGATGCTGCGCTGGTGAGCTTGAGCCTGGAGCAGAGGATCGCGGTGAAGGCGCAGTTGATGCGGGCTGGCCTGCTGGGGTAGATCTTTGCCCCTGAAGTCTGCGTTCGGTGACGGTCGCGGATAGGAGCAATAGGTCGAAGCACGGTAATCCTTTCTATCGGGCGGAAAACAAGCCGTCCCGATGGAGAGGACGAGTGCTGGGTGCGTGGGGACTAGGCGCGGTTACGGCTGCGCCTTTTGGCTTTTTGAAAGGGATAAGAATGAACGCGAAGTTTACGGATATTAATGCCGCTGCGGATTTTCTAGGACCGGGCGCAGTTGAAGTGCCGCTGTATCAGACGGAGATCACGGATCTTGTACGCAGACGCGGTGTCTTTGGGCAACGCATCAAACAGGTTCCAGCGACAGGGCATCCGTCGCGGTTCTTCGAGGAGACATCGATTCCGTCTCCTTCGGCGTCGACTGGATTTGTGGATCCACGCAATATCGTGGCCCCGCTGGTGAGCCCGACCCGGGTGGAGCGCAGTGTTCCGCTGAAGGCTCTGGTGGCACAGATCAACTACAACCTGTTCGATATCGAGCTGGGCAATCAGCAGAGCCAATTTGCGTACCTGCAGGCGAAGGATCTGGCGGACACGGTGGATGGTGTACTGCGAACGCACGATGTTGCGCTGTGGAATGGCAACGATACGAGCCTGAGCTCGCCAACGACGGCGCAGTATTTTGGCGCTAGCGGACAGATCGGGGCCGGCGGCAACTCGGTATCGATCGCAGCCGGGCAGAGCATCGTCGATGGGCTGAAGTCGACGGTGGCGCAGATGGTTTCGAACAGCTCCTTTGGAGTTCGGCCAACGGCGATCTATGCCAATCCAGTGCTGCTGGACCTGATCGATCGTGAGATGAAGAGCGAGTTCAACGTGGTGCTAAACACCAGGGAGATTACGAGCGGCTTCACGGTGAAGATGCTGTCGACGCAAGCGGGCGATATTCCTCTGATTCCGGAGTGGACGCTGAGCTACACGGGCACACCTGGGTCGGGAACGGCGGTGCTGCCGGCGTACATCGTCACGGAAGACATGATCGAGTATCACTGGCTGAGCGATCCGAATCCTCGGATTTTCCAGCTGGGTGTACCGGGATCGCTGGCGTCGCAATATGTGGTGGTGAAGTTTGGCGGCCTGGTGGTGAAGGGCGCGAGCTATGCCCATTACCAGGTGCTCGTTGATCGCTAGAGCTTCGCTCGATGGCGGCGAGAGCGAGTTGTAGACACGTTTGAGATGGTGGGGGCTGAGGGGTCGGCGGAGTCAGCCGGCCTCTTTTTGTTCATAGAGGGGCGGGGTGCATGGGGTATTTGTTGCCGACGGAGTACGTGCAGTATGGTCTGACGGCGGAGACGACGGACGACTGGGTGACCATGGCTTCGGCCATGATTGAGGCGCACTGCCGACGGCCGAGCTTGCTGGTGACGCAATACGTGGAGCGGTTGCGGGTGACGGCTGGGGCACAGACGGTGCGATTGAGTTATTTGCCCCTGGCGGGTTTGGGGAGCGCGTCGGCGCTGGTTGCCTTGAAGGCGCGGTATGGACGGCCGCGCAGGGGAGAGCTGGCCGATGTCTTTCGGGAGCAGGTCGCGTGGGCGTTCACGGTGCCAGGCAGTTGGACGACGCTGGCAGCTAACAATGTGGAGCTGAACGCGGCGACCGGGGAGGTAACACTGCCGGACAACTTTCTCGGGCTGAGCTACAACGAGGTTGAGGTGACGTACGCGGCTGGCGTGCAGACGATTCCAGCGGCGGTGAAGGTGGCGTGCGGACAGATTGTGCGGAACGCGCAGGCGACACCGGGCATGAATGTGAAGTCGAGCAAGCTGGACACGATGCAGATGCAGTACTTCAGTTCGTCTTTGATGGACGAACAGGTGCAGATGCTATTGAGACCGTATGTTGCGCAGAGGGTGGGATGAGCTAATGGCGGACTTAAGAATGGCAGGCGACGCAGCTCGCCGGGCAGCGGAATCCTTGTTGCGGAGCACTGGTGGGCGAGCGGTTTACCTACGGGTACCTACGCCAGCAAGCGCGGCGAGCGTGAACGAGCAGATTGGTTTGGCGACGCCGGAGTTTCAGGATGCGGAGCTTTCGCCGGTGGTCTTCCGCAAAGCGAGGCCGAGGGCAACGAAGGACGGCGCGCGATGGGAGCTGCTGGTTTCGGCAATATCGGTGAGCGGCATTCTGGGTTTGACGGGAGTGACTGACGCAAGCGCGCTCTTCGCCGGGGCGTTTGGAATTCTGGTGGGCGACAGCCTGATGGAGATTGAGGCGGTGTCCACCTCGGACATGAATGGTTCGCCCTATGTCTATCGCGTTGTTTTACGCGCGCCGTTGGCGAAGTTGGTTTAGAGAGGGGAGCGGGGGACGATGCAGAGTGCCAAGGATAGTTTTTATATGATGCTGCGAGACAGGGTTGCCGGAATTAATCCGGCACGGACTTCGGTGCTGCGCGGTGTGTCGCGACCAGGAGTTCTGGTGGCGGAGAATGAGCTTGCGACAACGTTTTTCGCAGCGGACGCCTTTTGGCTGCATTGGCTGGAGGTCTCCGTTGATGCGGATGATCTGGTCAGGATGCGATGCGAGATCAGCTATGCAACGGACGGCTTGCCTGGCAACGGCGGGATGGATCGCGGCCGGCTGCTGGCGGGCATGGATGTGGAACTGGCGACGGCACTGCGACGCGAGCCGCAGAATGTGGTGAAGACCGCGTACTCGAACAGCGGCGTGACGATGATGGCGACGAATATTTTCTGGACTGACCCGGTGTTTGGGAGGGCGAGCGCAGATGGTGAGCGGATGAGCCGGACCACTGTGGTTGAGGTGTTTGCATACCAAGAGGCGAGGGAGCTATGAGCGCAATACCAACCGCAGCAGGATTGGCGGCGGGGGCGGCGCCGGTTGCGTCAAAGGTGCGGGCCTACTTTGCGCCGGTGAACCGGACGACGGGGCAGCCGACGATCTTCGACGCTGCGCAGAGTGGACGGTTTCAGCTGGAGACACCGCCCGCGCCATGGCTGGACCTGGGATGGTGCACGAATTTCGCGCGAAAAGCTGGAACTGTTGTAACGGCGCTGCGAACGGGTGCTCCCCCTATAGTGCAGAGCCAGGTGCGCACTGAGGTAGAAGCGACGGTCCACCTGGAGTTTCGGACATGGGGAAAGCTGCAGTTGGCGCTGGCCTCGGGGTCACAGCAGATGAATCTGCTGGTTGAGAGCGCAGGGGCAAAGCTTAATGGCAGTGGTGGAGCAGGCGCTGGAGCGGTGGCTCTGGTGACAGCCGGGGGAGCCTCCACCGCGACGATGCTCAATGTGGGAACTACGGCGGCGGCGGGTTTCTCTCCCGGGGATCTCGTGGCGGTGGATGTGAACTACGGCGGGCAGGCCGGCTTTGTCGGGAGCGGGGCGAGCGGAGCGTGGGTGCGGGCGGCGGCGGACGTAGGAGGGGACAGCAACTTCGTCCGCCGAGTGACGTTGAATGTTGGTCGCGTGATTTCGGTTGCGGGCGGGCTCTTACAACTTGGCGGAGCTCTTCTGGCGGGGGCTCCGGCAAGTGGGATGCAGGTGAGCCGCATCGGTGGCTTTGTCGATCGCGAGGGCGGATCCTTCTTTCAGGAGTGGTCCGGACTGTTCTGCATCGATGGGGAGCAGGGGGATCGTGTTCTGTACCACTATCCGCGCCTGCAGGCCATGCAGGCCTCGAGCGAGGTAGCGGAGCTGCTGGCGGGGCGCCTGGAGCGATGGAGGCTCGGGGCGGGATTTCGTGCGCTGCCGACGAAGGATCTAAACGATGGCGAGACGGTGCTTTGCTACCGGAGCTACCTTCCGGGTCCGATGCGAGCGGTGTAGGAACGGTTAGACCCGATGAAAGTGGCGTTGTGAGATGCGCGTGAGGAGAGCTGAGATGAGTTTGATTGACAGACGAATATGGCGAGCGGTGGGACCGGTGCTGCTGTTGGTGGCCATGCAGGCAAAGGCACAGGTAAGCACGACGCAGATAGCGGACACGATCTACCGTGCGGATGGATCAGTAGCGACGGGGACGATCATCCTTAACTGGCCGGCGTTCACGACGGCCGCGGGACAGGCGATTCCTGGAGGGAGCACGTCGGCGCCGATCGCGAGTGGAGGAGCGTTCGCGGTGCAGCTGGCTCCAAACGCGGGAGCTACACCGGAGGGAAGTTTTTATACGGCGGTGTATCACCTTGATAACGGCAGCGTGAGCCGCGAGTACTGGGTTGTTCCAGTCAGTCAGAGCCCCGTAACGGTAAGTTCGGTGCGGACGGCGGTGCTGCCGGCGTCCGTGGCAATGCAGACGGTGAGCAAGAGCTATGTGGACACGCAGATTGCAGCGGCGGTGACGGGCCATGTTCCGGTGGGTTCACTGCCGTACCTTGCGAAGACTGGAGACAGTATGAGCGGACCGCTGGTGCTGGCCGGAGATCCGACGTCAGCGGCACAAGCCACGAGCAAGCATTATGTGGATACGGTCGTGAATGCGGTGAGCAGCGGCCTGACGCAGAAGGTCTCGACGTCTCCCCAGAGATCCCAGGTGATCTCGCAGCCAGGTGGGACGCAGCTGCAGACGAATCTGCTGAACGGCGTGGAGTATGCCAGCCAATATGTGGGCGGATTTGGGAATAACGGTATTTCCAGTGCGGCGAACGCGGGAGACTGTGCAGCGGGATGCGATGTGAAGGCGGACCGGAGCTACAGCCTGACGGAGGGATATACGCCTTCAACGTGGAACTATGGTCTGACCGGGGGAACGCATCTGGAGGACAACCGCGGCGGAGAGCGTCATGACAGCTATTTCAATCCAGTCAGCTTCCTGAATCCGGGAAACGACGCGGGCGAGGTGATTGATGTAGTTTCGACGCGGAGCACCGCTGAGGTTTCCCAACGAACTCACGCCGGTGGCATCGCTTCGCAGGGCCTGGTGCTGAACCACAAGGGCCTGACGGGGGGATCCAACCTGTATCCGGCGACCATCGAGGGTTCGGTGCCGTATTTCAAAACGGGTTACAGCGCCCTGCTTGTGAATGGAACTTATAACTCTGCGGGGCAGCATGTGTTGGTTCCGCAAGAGCTCGATTGCTTCGGTGTTGGCGACTGTTTGATTGGATCGCAGTTCCTGCATGCTTCAGGCGGGTTTCGCGATGAGGCTGATGAGGGCGCGCATCCGTTTGATTTGCAGGTTCAGGAGGATTCGCGGGTCTTTCGGGGAACGTGCGCCGGGGGATGCACGAACGGATCGACAACGGTGCAGGTGGCAGTGAACTCGGGCCCGGGAACACAGGGCGAAGGAAGATTCCTGATCGACACCAACCCGGCTAAGGATCTATCGACCGGGCTTATTACCGGGTCCATGTTTGGACCTCCCGGGACGCCTGGCCCAGGTGTCACTTTCAGCGGAACCTCGTTCCCCGTAAGCGTATTTCTAGCGACAGCGCAGGTGGTTCGGTCGCAAGCGACCAACGTTGCACCGGGAGCAGTAGCGGTGGCAATCGCAGCGGGCGGCGTTCCGGCAGGATTCGCGACGAGCACGGCGGCGCTGCCAAATGCTTCGGGAGTAGCCTGCGTTACCGATCTGCCAAACGGGTTCAATCCTACAAACTATGAGATGGCCACGTACACGGTTGTCGATACGACGCATCTGCAGATGACCTTGAACAAGGTGCACGCATCCGGAGCAACGGTGGCGGTGGGAGGCTTATGCGGCTACGGGGTGGAGCAGACGGTGGACACGGCGAACGGCATCCGGCAGGTCTTTCCCGTGATCGGGTCCTACTCCCCGACTGGACTGTACTACGCCGCTCACCTAACGGCGATTTTAGGAATCAGCGGATTGACAAGCTCGTATCTCAATATGAGCCGCCCAGTGACCTCGGTTTCACGCAGCAACAACTCTGTGACGCTGACGATCTCAGGATCGATGCCGGTCGACGTCAATGGATTGACGATGACGATAAGTGGAGTCGCTGACCCGAGCTTCAATGGGAGCTTCGCCGTGACTTCTACAGGGCCGAACAGTGTGACGTACTCGCAGACGGGGGCGAACGGAGCGAGTTCAGGCGGCGCTGTGGGGGTCCTCACGGGGGGCTTCGTGCTGTATCCAATAGCCGAAGTGCTGGGCGTCTTCAATGCAACGACCAGGAGTGTGGATGGGCAGTTGACGCTGGCGGCGAACACCGTGCCGTGGGGGGCAAACGATTCGCTGGAAGAGCCACATTACTTTCAGGAGGCTCTGCAGGCAGATACGGAATACGTGGGACAGACGACACCACGGCCGACGGTTTACCAGAGAGCGGGGCTTCAGTATCAGAGCAATGTGGGTCCTGGTATGCACGGTTGGACGATTCAAAATGCAGCCCCTGTTGGTAGTTACCTGGGCAACGGAGGAACGCATAGCGCACCAGATGTGGCCTATGAAGCGACCGGTGTATGGAACCGAACGATGGAGGCGCAGGCAGGAGAGATCAGTGCGTTCCAGCTTCACTGCAACTCGCACGGATGCGGGCGATGGAACTCCGGTTACAACCTGTTTGAGCTGGACAGCGCGACGGGGGCGGACTACATGGGCTTCCAACCGGCGGCAGACGCCCTAAGCGTGACAATGGGGGGAGCCAATTACAGCTTTACACCGAGAGGCTTCTCGGCGCCGAACCTGAACGCAAGCACGTCGCTGACGGTGAATGGATCGACGAAGATGAGTGGGGGGCCGACTGTCTTTGGAAGTGGCGCCGCCTTGCTAGGGGGTGCGTCTTCGGAGGCCTATCTTCAGGCGCTTTCATCGGGAGGCAACAATGCGGGCGTATTCGTGAGCAGGTCTTCTGTGGGAGCTTATGCGTCTCTGGATCTAGTCACGGGAGCTGTCGGGAATGTGGGCTGGTCCATGCAGATGCAGCCGAACAGCACGGGCCTGTCGCTGTTCGACAGGTCAGCCGGGACGAACGTTATGAGCTGCCAACCCGGTGGGGGATGCACGTTTCCGAGCGGCATGACGGCTTCGAATTTCAACGGTATTTTATCGGGAGTCTCGGGGAGCATAGGGGGGTCGGCGCTCGCAAGTGGAAGCTGCGCCAGTGGGAGCATCGCAATCGCGAATGCAGCGATTGGTGCGCCAGTGGCCGTGAGTGCAAGTGACGGCAGCCTGCCGAGCGGGTTCAGCGTGTTGAGCGCAGCGGTGACGGCGGCTGGAACGGTGACGGTACAGATATGCGCGGTCGGGTCAATGACTCCGGCTGCGAAGACCTACAACGTACGCGTTCTGCAGTGAAAAGCTGTCGGTCCTGGTGGGCGCTCGTGGGCAGGTCGAGGTATGCGCGGTGGCGTTGATGTCGATAAGAGGCTGTGGATGGGAGATTGAGGATCTGCTTGAGCTGGGGAGGGTACTGGATGAGCGGCCAGCCGGGTTGCAAGGAGACACGGTTGCGATGTGGATGGCGAAGTCGCTGCTGCAGATTCGAGACCGGGATGGAACGCAGAGAGCGCTGGTGCCGAATGCGGCGCAGCGGCTGTTTGAAGGGAGAAGAGGGAAGAACAATATTGTTTTGAAGGCTCGTCAGATGGGAATGACGACATGGATTGCCGGCCGTTTCTTTCTGAAGACGATCACCAAGCGGGGCGTGCTGACGGTTCAGGTGGCGCAGACGCAGGAGGCTGCGGAGGGGATCTTCCGAATCGTGCAGAGGTTTTGGGAGTGTTTGCCGGCGGAGCTGCGAGAAGGTCCGCTTCGACGGAGCAGGGCCAATGCCGGGCAGATGCGATTTGCGGAGCTGGACAGCGAGTTCCGCGTTCTGAGCTCGGGCGAGGAAGGTGCCGGGCGAGGCCTTACGGTAAGCAATCTCCACTGCAGCGAGGTGAGCCGATGGCCGGGAGACGGGGCGGCGGCGCTTGCGGGATTACGCGGAGCGGTCGCTCCTGGAGGTGAGGTGGTGCTGGAATCGACGCCGAACGGTGCGTATGGATGCTTCTACCAGGAGTGGGTGGAGGCGAAGGAGAGAGGTGCTGTCCGACACTTCTTTCCGTGGTGGGTGGAGGAGGCGTATGTATCGGGTGCGGTGACGGACCCGAGGCCCGATGAGCTGGAGCTCATGGAGAGGCACGGGCTTTCGGCGGGGCAGATTGGCTTTCGACGAGAGCTGGAGGGGCGGTATCGAGGGTTGCGGACGCAGGACTTTGCCGAGGACGCGGAGATCTGCTTCAAGGCAACGGGCGAATGCTGCTTTGAAGTAGAGGCGATCGAGGGGCGCGCGCGGGAGCTGCCGGATGCAATTGAGACAAGATTCGGTGGAGCTCTCGAGATCTGGCTGCCTCCGCTGCCGGGCAAGGCTTATGTGGTCGCGGTCGATACGGCGGGGGGCGGAGCAGATGGTGATTTCGCTGCTGTTCAGGTCCTAGATCTAGCGACCGGGGTGCAGTGTGCGGAGCTGCGGCAGAGACTGGGCACACTGGAGCTGGCGCGGATGGCGGCTTCACTGGGGAGAGAGTACGGCGGAGCACTGGTGGCGGTCGAGCGGAATAACCATGGAGCGGGCGTGCTGGCGTACCTGGACAGCAGTGAACGATACGCGCATGTGTACGAAGGCGGCGGGGTCGCTGGCTGGTTGACGACGGCAGGCAACAAGGCGGCGATGATCAGCCGCATGGGTGCGCTTCTGGTCGAGTCACCGTGGATCTTCCGGAGCAGGCGCTTGTTGGCGGAGTGCAGGACGTTTGTGAGCCATGCGGGTGGGCGGATGGGCGCGGCGTACGGGTCGCATGACGATTGCCTGATGGCTATGGCGGTAGGGCAGGCGGTGCGGGCGGAGATCGATGGACGCCGATGAGGTGGCGTGCAGACCAGCAGCGAGGTTTTGGAAGCTGAGGCGTTTGCCTACAGTATGCTGCTGGTGCGGGGTGCAGGGCTTGGCAGTGTTGGCGGTACAGGCGATACGCAGGATGCGGGGTGGGGCGCAGAGCCAACTTATGCTGGGGGCGGATGGAAAGCTCTGGGTGGTGAAGTTTCAGAACAATCCGCAGCACCTGCGGGTGCTAGCGAATGAGCTGATTGCGACGCGGATGGCGGCGGCGATCGGTCTGACGGTGCCGGTTACGGAGGTGGTGGAGGTCACGGAGTGGCTGATCGCGAACTCGGCGGAGATGTATGTGGAGCTGGGGCGCGGGCGCAGGGAACGGTGTGCTTCGGGATTGCAGTTTGGAAGCCAGTTTGCTGGCGGTCTGATGCCGGGGCAGGTGGTCGACTACCTGCCGGAGCAGCAGATGGAGGAAGTAAGGAATCTCCCGGAGTTCGCTGGGATGCTGGTGATGGACAAATGGACTGGTAACTGCAACGGCCGACAGGCAGTATTCGAGCGCAAGGCGAGGGAGCGGAAGTATAGGGCGATCTTTATCGATCAAGGCTTCTGCTTCAATGCTGGCGAGTGGACGTTTCCGGATTCACCGCTACGAGGCGTGTACCCGCGGAACCTGGTGTATGCGAACGTAACAGGCTGGTCGAGCTTCGAACCGTGGATCAGCAGGGCGGAGTCGATGGACGCGGGCGTGCTGTGGTCGATTGCGGAAGCAGTTCCGCCGGAGTGGTACGGCGGCGACACGACGGTGATGGAGCGTCTGATCGAACGTATGCTGGAGCGGCGCGGGCGGCTGCGAGAGTTGATTTCGGCATTTCGTGAGTCGGATCGGCAGCCTTTCCCGAAGTGGGCGGGTGGAGAGAGGATTGTTATGTCGGGGCGGGCGGAGAGAGGTCGGGATGCGTCAAACTTCATCATGTAGCGGGAGGGTGGGCGGTTGAGGGAGAGATTGGCCTGCGAGTTCTTTCTGGTCCGGTATGTGCCGGACGTGGTGAAGGGCGAGTTCGTGAACATCGGGGTCATTCTTCGCGAGGTGGAGCGCGCGGAAGGGACCGTAGTGCGTTTTACGCGCGACTGGGCGAGGGTGCGGTGTGTGGATGCAAAAGCAGATGTTGAGCTGCTGGAGGCGATAGAGGGTGAGCTCGGAGAGCGGTTGCGAATAGCGGAGCCGAAGCCGCTGATGGACTTGCTTGAAGACAGCCTGTCGAACTCAATTCAACTGACTCCGGCGAGAGCGTGTTTGGCGGAGAGTGTGCCGGCGGAGGTGGAGCAGCTGATGCGGATGTACGTGGAGCCGATGCAGGGAAGGCGGGAGCGCAGGGTAAGTGGGCGGACGGCTATCGCGGGAGCGATGCGCCGAGAGTTCGAGCGGACGGGCGTTTGGGAGCTGATGCGGAAGCGGATCCCGGCTTCGCAGTTCACACGGAGCGGCGACCCGATGAAGATCGATTGCGGATACCGTCCGAATGGCGTGGTCCGAATGTTTCAAGCGGTGTCGCTCAATGGGGATGTGGAAGCGGCGAAGGTGCTGGCGTATTCGGCGCCGGAGCTGATCGAAGGCGTGCAGCGGGTGGAGATGGCGAAGCTGGAGATGACGGCTGTGATCGAGCCGCTGCGAAGTCTGCGCGAAGTTGAGGAGGCGTTGGAGCGATACCGGTTTGGGGTTGAAACGATGGAGCGAGCGGAGATCCGCGTGATGACGGTGACCGATCTGCCGCGAATGGCGGAGACGGCGCGTGTTGAGCTAAGAGTTTGAAGTAGAGCTGGGACGGTGAGTTGATTCGGGAAGGCATGGCATAGAGCCGTGCCTTTCTTTGTTTAACGGATGGCGAGTTTCGAGAGGGAGTGCAATGAGTGTTCAGGAGACGGTGAAGGGTGTTTGGCAGCGGATGACGGGAGTGGAAGCGGCTGCCGGCGATGCGACAAGGGGCGAAAGGAAGACTGTCATGCTGCCCTCGATTCTGAGCCCTTACAACATGGGGGGACGGGCGGGCGGGAACTCGATGCCGAAGCCGACCCCGGCGAATCTGAGGAAATTTGCGGAGACACCGGTTGTACGACGGGCCATTAACGTGGTGAAGGATCGCATCGCAAGTATGGATTGGCAGGTGCGGGTTCGGAGGGGATATGCAGGCACCGTCGTTGAGAACGAGGTGGAGAGGATCTCGGTGCTGCGGCGATGCCTGGAGGAGCCCAATGCGTCGGACAGCTTCCGCGTGCTGTGGGAGCAGGTGCTAGAGGATCTTCTGGTGGGCGGATTTGGAGCGGTGGAGATGGAAGCAACGGGAGACGATCTGCGACCGTTCCATCTGTGGGCTGTGGATGGAGCCACGATTCAGATCGATAACACCTGGAATGGCGATCCAGAGCGGGCACGGTATGCGCAGGCGACCGGCAGGCTGGGCAAGGACGGACCGGTGCCTCTGCGGGACGACGAGCTGATGTATCTCCGGTTGAATCCGAGAACGCACACGCCGTTCGGTCTGGGAAAGCTGGAGGTTGCGTTCGAGACGGTGAACCAATATCTCAGCGCGAACCGGTATGCGGGACGGCTGGCCTCGAACTCGGTAGTGCAGTATGCGTTGTGGCTGAACGAGGCGACGCCGGAGCAGCACGACCGGCTAATCCGCTGGTGGCAGGACGAGATTGAGGGCACGGGGCGCGTGCCTTTGCTGAGCTGTGAGAACAAACCCGAGGTGTTGCGTTTCGCTGGGGGCACGGATGCGGACCTCCGGATTCAGTGGCAGGAGTTTCTTTTGCGAATGATTGCCAACGCGTTCGATCTGCCGCCGATGCTGCTCGGAATTCACCAGGATGTGAACCGGTCGACCGCGGGGGAGCTTGCGGATGAGGCGTTCCAGAGCGCGATCGTTCCGGTGGCGAAGCTTCTGGCGGAGCACATCACGCGCGATCTTTTCGCGAAGAAGCTGGGCTGGCGGGAGTTTGAGTTTCGCTTCAACGATCTCGAGACCAGGGACGAGATGCAGGAGGTTCAGATGCAAACGGAGTTGCTGAAGGCCGGGGTATTGACGATTGCGGAGGTGAGATCGATGCGAGGACTCGACCATGTCTCGCCGGCGGTGCCGCAGTGAAGATCACGATCGACAATCTGGATGGCCTGGGGGCACTGGACTACAGCGGATGCATCTCGACCGCGGGTCCGCTGAATGTGGAGAGGAGGCTGAATGCTCCGTCTACGTGCGGATGCATGCTGGACCTGAACTCCTCGATTTTGCGAGTGCCCGCTCGGAAAGGCCGAGTGATCGTTACGAAGCTGGATGGGCTGGTTCTCTTTACAGGGTACGTCGCGACAGAGCCTGAGCTGATCTATGCGGGTGTGGGGACAACCGGCGCGGCTTACCGGGTTGCGCTGCATGCGATCAGCGATGAGTGGCTGTTAGATCGACAGAGTGTTCCGGTAAGCGGGGCGGGGCTAGGACAGGACGGGACTGCGGCGCTCGCAACTTTGACGAATCGTGTGGACGCGGGTGTCTTTGCGATTCAAGGATCGGCAGGCGTGCGAAACGTCGGGATCTTTCAGCCGGAGCAGAACAGGAGCTGGTCAGAGAACGCAGGAGCGCTTGCAGACAGTGTCTATGCGACCTATCGCGTGGTGGGCGGAGCTCTGGGTCTGCAACCTGCGGGTACTGTCGTGCACTCTCTCAACGATGGGGATGGGAGCTTGCAGCTGGCCGGTCTACGCGTGTCGCAGAGAAGGGAGCTGGCGAACGATGTGACGGTTTCGGGTGAGAGGGAGCCCGCGGCTTTTATTTCGGAGAGCTTCGCGGGTGATGGAACAACGAGTGTCTTCCCTCTGGCGAAGACGCCATTTCGGTATGCGGCTACGGGTAAGGGCGGGAGCAGGTCGGGGGGCGGACCCTCACAGCTGCTGTCGGACAGCTTTGATGGAGGAGCGTTCGATCAGAGGACGTGGGCGGTGAGTGATCCCGGGGCGCACTTCAGCTTCACCTCGGCCGGGTTGAGATTCGGCAGCGGCAACGGGATGGACGGCCAGACTACGCTTGCGGCCATCGACTCCATAGAACTAGGCGGATCACTCTTGCTGGAGATGGGCGTGATTCGAATGGAGTCTGCGAGTGATGGCGTCCTTTGCGGATTGTACGGCGGGAGCATCAACCGGAGCAGCTGCTTTGTGGGCTACAACGTGCGACAGAGTGGAGGATCTACGGTTATCGTTCCATTGGTGAATGGAGTTGAAGCGGGCGCGGTGTACGCACTCCAGAGCGGACATGCCTACACCTTGCGCGTGCGGGTGCATTGTGTGGAAGCGCAGAGGGTGCGGCAGATCTTTTACGCGATGGTCGACGGCGTGGTGAGGAGCTTCGGTGGAGGTGTTGTGAATGCGCCGGCGGATCTTGTCTTTGATCTGCTGGACACGGGTGCATCGTCAAACACTCGAGCAACGGTTTTATATGACGGCAGGGTGCAGAACTCTCCGGCAAGCTGCAGCTTTGCGCCGGTTAACAGCGTTCAGCTTATCGGGTCCGTGGGGTACTGCCGAGCGATGCAGACGGGGTCGGCCTGGGTGACGAAGGTATCGGCGGCCGGTGTGAAGACGACGCAGATGGCGGGAAGCGCGGGCGAAGGTGTGGATTGCATCGTCTCGTCCTCAGGCAAGGTGACGTTCTTTGCAGGCCGCGTTCCGCAGGCAGGCGAGCTCGTCACGGTGAGCTATCGGTCAAGCCAGAGGGCCATCGCCCGGCTGAAAGATCCGGCAAGCGTCGCGGCGGAAGCTACGGGCGGGATCCCTGGGACGTCGCAGTGGCGAGGAAAGATTGTTCGGCCAGTAGCGAGATCGACCGCAGACTGCGAGAGTGCCGCGCAGGCCCTGCTGAGCGTGGCGTCGGACCGCGCGGCAACCATGAGCGGGACGTATGTTGCGGCGAATTCTGAAGACATGTGGCCGGGAGACGTGCTTTCTGTGAGCCGGGGCGGCGAGACGGTCAGAACCCTGGTTCGAAGCGTGACGATCCAGGACGGGATGGCGACACCGGAGTTTGTAACCTATAAAGTTGCTTTTGCCAGCGAGTGGGCGGAGGGGTTGGGAGTCAAGCTGTCCGAGGCGGTGGCTACCGATGTGATCCTGCCGGAGGCGGCGCAGGCGGGTCCGAGCAATTACCTGGACGATCTGCAGCACCTGACCACTTGTAAGCGCGAGCGGGACGGCACTCGCCATCGATACGGGCACCGTGCCGCCCTCTGGAGGAGGTTTTGAAGTGCGGCGGCGTGACGGGGCGTTTGGAGCTGGGGTGGATCAGGACCTGGTGTTGCGGAGCCCTGTCCGGAGTTTCTCGGTGCCGCGAGAGGCGCAGGTGGAGCGGTACTACGTGAGGATGTACGACGGATCCGCACCCCCCGTGTTCTCGCGTCTGTCGAGCGCGATTTTCACCGACATTCCAGTCGGTTGATTGGAAAGAGAAAGGAGGTGAAGTGATGACCGAGTTCGAAGGGCAGGTGTTAGCGGATTTGAGTGTGCTGAAGAGCCAGATGGGTCAGTTGATGGGTATCGGGCAGCCCGGGCGCATCATCCACTTGGAAAAGCGAGTGGAGATGCACGAAAAGGGAATGCAGCGCATGAAGGGCATGGCAGGCGCTGCAGGAGGAGCGCTGACGATCGTGCATCTAGCGATCGACTACTTTCGCCGGCACTGATGCAAGTGGTCGAGCAGTAGCCGGTCGCCAGCGATCTGGTTGAGGCACAAGGCTAGGACCATGGGGCTCGGCATCTGGAGCCCTCGTATAATCGGGCGATGGACGCCGAGCCTCTGGTTGGAGTGGTGATGGGAAGCCGCAGTGACTATGCGGTGATGCGAAGCGCGGTAGAGGTGTTGACGGAGTTTGGAGTTGCCCATGAGGTTCGAGTCATTTCTGCGCACAGGACGCCGGATCTGCTGTTCGAGTACGCGAGTGCGGCTATTGGCCGTGGGCTTCGCGTGATTATTGCCGGAGCGGGCGGAGCAGCGCATCTACCGGGTATGATTGCCGCAAAGACTGTCGTTCCAGTGTTGGGCGTGCCGGTTTCAGCGACTTCACTGCAGGGAATCGATTCGCTGCTCTCGATCGTGCAGATGCCTAAAGGCGTTCCGGTGGGAACGCTTGCGATTGGATCTGCCGGCGCGACGAATGCGGGACTGTTGGCGATCGCCATGCTGGCGACAACCGATGCGAAGCTTCAGGGCCGGCTGATTGCGTGGCGGGCAGAGCGGACTGGGGAAGTATTACGGCAGGACATCGAGGGTGAGGCGTCGTGAGCTTAGTGGGGTCGATGGCAGGTCGACCGATTCTGCCTGGTGCGACGATCGGGATCTTCGGCGGAGGGCAGTTAGGTCGAATGACGGCGATGGCTGCTCGTGGAATGGGTTACAGGATTCTGGTGCTTGATCCTGATCCGGCCTGCCCGGCTCGGTTCGTCGTGGATGGCTGTATTGAGGCCGGGTGGGATGACAGCCGCGAAGCCGCGAATCTCGCGCGTGGTTGCGATGTGGTGACGCTCGAAATTGAGCAGATCTCGTCGGCGAGCATGGAGGCGGCGGCGAGTTTTGCTCCGGTGCGACCAGGAGGTGCCCTGCTGGCGGTGATCCAGGATCGGATCGAGCAGAAGAACTGGTTACGGCGGAATGGCTTTCCCGTAGGCGAGTACCGTCCGGTGAAGTCTCGTGATGAGCTGCGCGCAGCTATCGCTGAACTGGGCGGGCGGTGTTTCTGCAAGAGCGCACAGGGCGGCTACGACGGGCGAGGCCAGGGCAAGGTGGGGTTTGCTGCAGGCGTCAATTTCGAAGATGAGGTGCGCGGGGCCTGGGAGGCGCTGGGAGAGGGGCCGGGCGTGGTGGAGAAAGCTGTTGAACTTGCGCGGGAGATCTCGGTACTGGTGGCACGATCTCCGCGAGGCGAGGTGAAGGTATACCCAGTTTCATGGAATCACCATGAGGACCAGATCCTTGCCTGGAGCGTGATGCCGGCGCCGATCTCTGATCCGCTGCGCGACGAAGCCCAGGCTCTGGCACGAGAGATGGCTGAGACGTTCCAACTTGAGGGCATTTTGGCTGCCGAGATGTTTGTCACAACAGGGGGGGAGGTGCTGATCAACGAGCTGGCTCCGCGGCCGCACAACAGCTATCACGCGAGTGTGCGAGCTTGTGTGACGAGCCAGTTTGAGCAGCTGGTGCGTGCGGTGTGCGATCTACCACTGGGGGAGACGGATATCGTTCAGCCTGCGGCAATCGCGAATCTGCTGGGTGATCTTTGGATGAAGGATGGACAACCGATCGAGCCGAGATTTGATGCGGCGCTTACGGTGCCGGGGGTCCGGCTGCATCTTTACGAGAAGTTGCGGCCTCGAAAAGGGCGGAAGATGGGTCATCTCTCTTCGGTTGGTACGACGGCCGATGAGGCAGTAGAGCGGGTGCTGCGGGCGCAGGCTCTGCTTTTGTAATCAGTTCAGCAACTGAAAGCGGCAGACCCGAGACTGGATCTGCCGCTTTGAGTTGGCTTTTGACCTTCGTTATCCGATATCTTCGGTCCAGTTCTCGAGGTAAGCCTTGAAGTCGGACATGAATTTGCCTGCATCGGCGCCGTCGATGATGCGGTGATCGAAGCCGAGGGTGAAGCGCTGGATGCTTCGGATGGCGATTGTGTCCTGGCCGTCCTTGTCGGTAAGGACCAAGGCTTCCTTGTTGAGTCCGCCGATGCCGAGGATGGCTGACTGTGGCTGCGCGATGATGGGCGTTCCGAACTGCTCGCCGAAGATGCCGGAGTTTGTAAGGGTAAAGGTGCCTCCGGCGACTTCGTCGGGTGCGAGCTTCTTGTTTCGGGCTCGGTCGGCTACGTCGACGATAGCGCGCGTGATGCCGAGAAAGCTCTTCTCCTCTGCCTGCTTGATGACGGGAACGATCAGGCCCCACTCCAGGGCAACGGCGATGCCGATGTTGATGTTCTTGTTGTAACGGACTGCATCGCCCTCGGTAGCGGAGTTGACGATGGGATGCTTGCGCAACGCAGCGACTGCGGCTCGTGTGATGAACGGCATGTACGTGAGCTTGACTCCGTTGCGCTGCTCATATTTGTTCTTCTCCTTCTCTCGCAGTTTGACGATGCGGGTCATATCCACTTTGAAGACGGTGTGGACGTGAGCGCTGGTGCGCTTGGACTCGACCATGCGCTGGGCAATAATGGAGCGCATGCGGGACATGGGGACGAGCTCGCCGGGCGTAGGTGGCGTGGCGCTTGCTGCCTTGGCGGGAGCGGTGGTGGCCTTTGCGGATTCCGCCTGGGTATAGGTTCGCTGGGCGGAGACGGCAGCGACGGGCTGGACCGGGGCCGAGGTGGACTGGGTTGGGATCGGGGCCGCCTGCACCCCTGAGGAAGCTGTGACGCCTCCTTCAAGATGGCCAAGGATATCGCCCTTGGTGATACGACCTGAGGCCCCCGAACCCGATAGCTGACCGAGGTCGACGTTGTTATCTTTGGCGATCTTACGGACGAGCGGCGACGAACGAACGTGCTCTGATTGAGAGGCGGAAGCGATTGGAGCAGCCGATGGTTTGCCGTTCTGCTGCTGCGCGGGTGCGGCGGCCGGAACAGATGAGGCGCTCACAGGTGCAGACTTCGCTGACGGGGCTGCGCCACCACCACCGCCGATGACGGCGACCACAGTGTTGATCGTGACGGTCTGGCCTTCTTGAACCTTGATCTCCGACAACTTTCCGGCCACAGGCGAAGGAATCTCGGCGTCTACCTTGTCGGTAGAGATCTCAAAGATCGGTTCATCGCGCTGAACGGTGTCGCCGACCCTTTTGAGCCATTTCGTGATGGTTCCCTCGGTAATGGACTCCCCCATCTGGGGCATGAGAACTTCGGTGCCGGGAGAGGCTTGTTCGGGCGGTGCGATGGATGGCGCTCCAGATTCGGTGCCGGGCGCTGCGGGTGGATTGCCGAGATCAGGAGCCGGGGCGGCCGCAGCGGCGGGTGTGGCAGAGTCCGCGGCTGGTGCGGCCGCGGTCTCCGGCGCCTGCGGAGCTGTGGCTGATTTCGCGCCCGCTTCGCCGATAACAGCGACGATTGTATTGATCTGAACGGTAGAGCCCTCGGGTGTCCTAATTTCCTGGAGCATACCGGCGGCGGGAGAGGGAATTTCGGCATCAACCTTATCGGTTGAGATCTCGAAGAGCGGTTCGTCACGCTCCACACTCTCACCGGGCTGCTTGAGCCACTTGGTGATAGTGCCTTCGGTAATGGACTCGCCCATCTGGGGCATGACTACTTCGGTCGGCATGAGGATCCTTGTGTCGATTCTTGCTGAGTGTGCGGAGGGCCGCGCAACATAGGATTATACGGCTCCGGAGGTAGGTGTGGCAGAGGCCAGGAGATCGTCGAGCGAGGACGTCAAGAGCATCTGACGACCAAAGACGCGTCCGAAATTTCGTGCGGTGACATGGAAGGCGTTTGCCATGGTGGGTTGGCGGTCATGGGGCAGGTCCTCGGGGCTTTCAAGGTCGAGACTGGTAACCTGCCGGCCGGAGATGCCACATGGGACGATCCACTCGAAGTCGCGGAGGTCGGTCGACACGTTAAGGGCGAAGCCATGCGAGGTGACGCCACGCGAGACATGAACGCCGATCGCGGCGACCTTCTTTTCAGATATCGTGCCGCCTGCGAGAGTCCAGACGCCAGTGCGACGGCAGATCCGCTGTGTGAGCACGCCGAACTCACCACAGGCGCGGATGAGGACTTCCTCGAGGAGGCGCACAAAGTCGACCGGGCCAAGGTGCGGGCCTCGCTTGCCGGGGAGATCGCCGCGCAGATCGAAAATTGGGTAGCCGATCAGCTGGCCAGGACCGTGATAGGTCACGTCCCCACCCCGGTTGATCTCGTGGATCTCGACACCTCGACGGGCCAGGTATTCGCCAGAAGCGAGGATGTTGGAGCGCGTGGCGTTCCGGCCCAAAGTGAGCACGGGGGGGTGCTCAAGGAGAAGCAGCGTGTCGCCGATGCGCCCCTGTTTGCGGGCTTCTACGACACGCTTCTGGATCTCAAGCGCCTCCGCGTAAGGAACGCGGCCGAGACTGAGAAGATGGACCAGCATGATTGGGCTAGACGTTGATAGCCATGCCTTCGACGCTCGAGAATCCGTCCAGCATGCTCTCGGCGAGGGTGGGATGGGCGTGAATGGTGAACATCATCTCTTCGACTGTGGCCTCGAGTTCCATGGCGGTGACGCTCTCGGCGATGAGCTCCGTGGCGTTCGGCCCGATGATGTGCACCCCTAAAACCTCACCGTACTTTGCGTCTGCTACGACTTTTACAAAGCCGTCATGAGAGTCCAGGATTGTCGCCTTCGAGTTACCGGCGAAGGGGAACTTGCCTACCTTGACCTGGAAGCCCTTCTCTTTAGCCTGCGCCTCCGTAAGACCAACGGAGCCGATCTGGGGATCGCAGTAGGTACAACCGGGGATGCGGTCACGACGTACAGGACGAGCGTACTTGCCGGCCAGCTTAGCGGCGACGACAAGACCACACATGGCCCCGACATGAGCGAGTTGGGGCAGACCGGCGACGACATCGCCGACAGCAAAGATACCGGGTTCGGTCGTCTCCATCCACTCGTTTGTGGTGACGAATCCCCGATCGAGGTTGATCTTCGTCCTTTCAATGCCGATGTCCGTCGTTCGAGGCGCACGGCCTACGGCAACGAGAACTTTTTCCGCCGCTTTGATCTCGCCTTTGCCGTCAGACTTGGTGAAGTGAACGTTGACTCCATCCTTGGTCTTCTCAATCTTGTCGACTTTGGCTGAGACATGGATGGTGATGCCGCGCTTCTTGTAGGCACGCAGAAGCTCCTTGCTGACATCTTCGTCCTCGACTGGAACCATGCGGGGCAGTGCTTCGATGATCGTGACCTCGCATCCGAAGCTGTTGAAGATCGAGGCAAACTCGACACCTACGGCTCCCGAACCGATTACAACCATCGACTTGGGGACGTGGTCGATCGTGAGTATCTCCATGTTGGTCAGGATCGTACCGTCCGGCTTGTAGCCGGGGAGCATGCGAGCGTCAGAGCCGGTTGCGAGCGCAACCTTCTTCGCCTTCACGGTCTCCTTATTTCCGTCGCGATCTACGTCGATCACGTGAACGCCCTCCTTCGCTGGTCCGGTGAGACGACCGTAACCCTGGAAGGTAGTGATCTTGTTCTTTTTCATCAGGAATTCGAGGCCCTTCGTGTGCTTTGTGATGACCTCGTTCTTTCGGTCCAGGACGCCCTTCCAATTCAGCTTGGCTCCGGTGACGTCGATGCCGTAACGGCTGGAGTGCTTCAGGTGGTCCCAGATTTCAGCGGAGAAGAGCATGGATTTTGTCGGGATGCAACCCCAGTGAAGGCACGTTCCGCCGAGTTTATCGGTCTTCTCAACGAGCGCGACCTTGAGCCCATATTGCGCCGCGCGAATGGCACAGGTGTATCCGGCGGGACCGCCACCCACCACGACTAAATCAAAAATTGTGTCTGCCAAAGAGATGCTCCGTTCTTTCGGTGCTAACGCTGTATTCTAGCCCTTCATTTTTTGATGTGGCGGACTGGGCCGACGATGCAAGCAGGGCCAGTTGAGTCCAATCAGCTCAACAGCTTCGCTGCATCCTTTGCGAAGTAGGTCACGATGAAATCTGCGCCGGCGCGGCGAATGGAAAGGAGGGACTCCATCATGGCGCGCTCAGGTTCAAGCCAGCCCCGCTGGAAGGCTGCGTGCAACATGCTGTACTCGCCTGAGACCTGATACCCGCCGATCGGCAGATCAAACCTTTGGCGCGCTTCCCGAATAACGTCAAGGTAAGGCATGGCGGGCTTCATCAGGAGCATGTCGACCCCTTCGGCGAGGTCCTGCTCGATCTCACGCATGGCCTCGCGGAGGTTGGCGCCGTCCATCTGGTAGCTGCGACGATCGCCGAACTGGGGAGCAGAGTCCGCAGCCTCCCGAAAGGGGCCGTAAAAGGCAGAGGCAAATTTGGAGGCGTAGCTGAGAATGGGCGTTTGCTGCTGACCGGCAGCATCGAGACCTCTACGAATCGCGGCGACACGACCGTCCATCATGTCGCTGGGAGCGACAATATCTGCGCCCGCGTGGGCGAGTGAAGCTGCGGTTTTGGCGATAACCTCGACACTCGAATCGTTCTCGACCTCATAATGCTCGCCGTCACGGATGACGATGCCGCAGTGCCCGTGGGCGGTGTACTCGCACAAACAGACGTCGGCGATCTGCACCAGCGGATCGAGCCTGCGAACGGACTTGAAAGCACGGAGAGCTTGCTGAACGATGCCGTTTGAATCCCAGGCTCCGCTTGCCTGCTCATCTTTCTCGGCGGGAATGCCGAAGAGCAAGAGCCCACCTAGGCCGAGAGTGACGCAGATCTCAGCTTCTTTCAGAGCTTCGTCGACCGATAGATTGAAGACGCCAGGCATGGAGCTGATCTCACGCCGGACGCCCTCTCCGGGGCACAGGAAGAGCGGGTAGATCAGAGAGCTGGGCACAAGTCGAGTCTCGCGGACCAGCGATCGAAGAGCTTCGGTTCGGCGCAGGCGGCGTAGCCTGGTGGCTGGGAACTTCATGGCTTCAGTCTAATGGCGCGGGATAAGAGCGGAGGATCAGACCCGATAGCTTTGAGCGGTGATCGAATCGTATTCGACGCCTGACTCCCCGGGCGCGAGCACCCAAAGTGTGTAAACGCCCGGCGCCGTGCCTAGTGGAAACTTCAACAACGCCAGAACAGCCGCAACGATGGCTAGCGTCCGGCCCCATGGGCGGCGGCTGAGAAGGCTGAAGCCAGTAAGGAATGCAAGGGCTGCGGAGACGATCGTCAGGGTGGCTAAGACGGGCAAAAGGAAACCCATCCACGCTTGTGGAAAGTGAGGGGACACGTGGCTATTGAAGGGCCAACCTCCGCCAAAGGATTGCGTCGCCACGGCACGAAGGAAGAACATGCCGATCAACCCGGCGACGATCCGGTAAGCACCGAAGACGCACCACACCACACCCAACGCCTGAAGGTTGCGGGTCACGCGGAGGCGGGGGAGAAAAGGCGTTGCGTAGGCAGGAGCGTACCCGGATGGGGAAGCCTGCTGGGGAGGGAATGGCGGATTGACGGCAGGCGCGCCGCATTTAGGGCAGAAGCGCACGTCTGGGCCGATTAGAGCGTTACATGTTTGACAGACCATGGCACACCTCCTAAGGTGAAGTCCGGCTGGCCAACGACTGATACGCAGCGGACTCAGGGCCAGTTCCGTGTGTGCGGATTACGATAGCAGTGATGGCTCTAGAACTGTTGTCGAACACACCCTGTCCCCTCCTCGAAACGGGAGCCGTATCCCTGGAATGGGCAAGGCTGCGGGAACATCTTGCCGGAGCCACCGTCTCGCCGCTCGGGAGAGCCTGGTTGCTGGCCCTGGAGCCGTCGTTTGATCTGGTGTGGATCGAACAGCAACATCAGCGCACCGCAGAGATTAGGTCCATGCTCTCCGTGGGCGGCAGCTTTGACTTCCATGGCCTTTTCGATCCATCCGCCCTGCTCGAAGAGGCTCGCGTCGAGGGTGTGGCACTCGAAGGTCTGGAAGTGCTGAGGCTCCTAGCTTTGATCGAGAGGGTCGCTGCCTGGACGAGCATGATCGACTTGAGCAGAAGCAGCGGTCGATACCTCTGGCCCGGCATCGCGGAGCTCTCCGCGCCGATGCTGGAGACGGATCTAGCACCGCTCCTGCGCAGTCTCAGGGGAAAGATAGAGCCAGACGGGAACCTATCGGACGATGCTTCGTCGGAACTGCGTCGCATCCGTCGGGCGATGGAACGGCAACATCGTGCGATCGAGGAGAGTCTGCGGCGGGCGGCGCGGAGACTTCGTGACGAGGGGGCTACGCAGGAGGATGTGATTACGGTTCGGGGGGAACGTTTCGTTATTCCGGTCAAGGCAGAGTTCAAGCGGCGCGTTCCGGGCGTGGTTCATGGGTCCAGCTCCACAGGACAGACTGTGTTTGTCGAACCGCTTGAGACGATTGAGCAGAATAATGAGCTGGTTCGGCTGCTTGACGAGGAGCAGGCCGAAATACATCGCATTCTCGTCGCTCTGACGCGATCCATCGCGCAATATGCGGAAGCCATCCACCTCGGCACATGCGTGCTTGCGGAGGCGGAGGCGCACTATGCGCGCGCGCGCTTTGCGATCCAGATGAACTGTGTGCGGCCCAGCTTCTTTCCTGCCGATAACGCCGCACCTGGGAGCCAGCTGACTCTGACGGCGGCGCGACATCCGTTGCTGGAGCTTCGAATGAGGGCGGCGGCGGGATCAGGCGAGGACGCCAGGCCGGTTCCCCTAACGATTGTGATGCCGTCAGGTTCACGGCAGCTCATCATCAGCGGACCGAATACCGGAGGAAAGACGGTGTCATTGAAGACGCTGGGGCTGCTGGCGCTGATGGCTCAGGCCGGTGTGCCGGTTCCGGCCGAGACGGCCACGTTGCCGCTGTTTGCCAACATCTTCGCGGATATCGGAGATGCGCAGTCGATTGAGCGCAACCTGTCGAGCTTCTCGGCGCATGTGGTGAACCTGGATAAAATTTCAAGGGTGGCGGACCGGGGGTCCTTGGTGCTGCTGGATGAGCTGGGGTCGGCGACGGATCCGGAGGAGGGGGCGGCCCTGGCGGTGGCGGTGGCCTCCCACTTCCTCAGGGCGGGGTGCTGGTGCGGCATTACGACCCACCTGACGTCGCTCAAGGTGTATGCGGCAAATCATCCTGGTGTGCTCAATGCTGCGGTCGGCTTCGATCGGGAGACGCTGACGCCGACCTATGAGCTGCGACTGGGTGTGCCGGGCGCGTCGGCGGGACTGAACATCGCGGAACGGCTAGGGCTCCAGCCGGAGATCATCGCCGAGGCGCGGGCGCAGATGACCACCCAGACGGCGGACATCGGCGAGTTCCTGGACCAGCTGCACGACCAGCTGACGGCGGCGACGGCGGAGCGCGACAGCCTGCGGCGGCGGGAGCAAGAGCTGGCGCGGGAACGATCGCGGCTCGAGTTGGAGGGGCGGAATGAGCAGAAGCAGAGGACGCGTGAGCTCGAGGGCAAGCTGAATACGCTGCTCGAGGACTTTACGGCGCAGTTGCGGGAGACGGTGAAGTCGATCGCGGATAAGACGATCTCGCAGAAGATCGCGCGCGACTCCGCGACTCGAATTGCGCGGCTGAAGCGGGAGTTCTCGGAGCAGTTTAATTCGACGGTGGTGGCGCATGTTTCTGGGGCGGACAGGGGGGATGCTCCGAGGCGGGCGAAGGGCGAGGTGGAGATCCGGGTGGGCGACCTGGTGAAGGTACGGTCGCTGGGGCGCGAGGTTCGGGTGAATCGATTGCTGGGCGAGAAGATGTTCGAGATCTCGATGGGACAGATGAAGATGCGGGTTCCGCGGAGCGACATCGTGGACGTGACACCGGTGCCCCCGGTCTCGGCGGAGGAGGCGGGACGGAGGCGCGGCGGTGTGACGGTAAAGGATGCGGATTATGTCGCGTCTGAGATCAATGTGATCGGGCGCACGGCGGACGAGGCGGAGGGTGAGGTGGAGCGGTACCTCGACCAGGCGTTTCTGGCGGGTCTGCCGCGGGTCCGGATCGTGCATGGGACCGGCATGGGGGTGCTGCGGCGGACCTTGCGCGAGTACCTGAAAAAGCATCCGCATGTGACCGGGGTGAGCGAGCCTCCGCACTATGAGGGTGGGCAAGGAGCGACGATCGTGGAGCTGCGGCAGTAGGGCTCTGGAGTACCCTCCCCACCTCCCTACTTTGGGCGCAAAGTATTCAAAGAAAAAGGTTTAGCCTGGTACCGGAATGGCAAAATATTGAAAGTAAGTGAGTTATAGGTAAAGTACTCATTCCAGATGAGTTTCGTTGCGGTTGCGGAGATGTTTGAGATCGCCTCTGTGTTCCAGGATACCCCTGTTGTAAGGGTGGTTGCGCCACGTGTTTATCCGCGTGGATCGTGGGGATCGACGATTCATGGGTTGACCTGGTAATCTGAAGAGAACATACCCCAGGGGCTAAAGCCCGGTTTGTGGCGGGCGTAGATGCCGAGGCTGAAGCCTCGGCCTACCTAGAGGCCAGAGCGGAGGTGCAGAGACTTTAATGGCAGGAGGTGTCGAGACGTAACGGCCCCTGGGTACAGAGAGAGGGTCCTGGCGGGAACGACAGAAAAAAAGGCGGAGGGGGCCGGATGTTGCTCAGATGCGCATGGGCATGAGGATATAGCGGTAGCGGACATCCTCGTTGCCGTCTTCGGGGCGCATCTGGCCGGCGGACTGGGCGTCCTTGAACTCGAGGCGGACCTCGCCGGTGTTGCCGATGGCTTTGAGGAAGTCGATGAGGTAGGAGCTGTTGAAGCCGACGACCAGGGGATCGTAATTGTAGGGGGTCTCGATGATGTCCTCGGACTCGCCGGAGTCGGTGGAGGAGGAAGAGAGCTTGAGTTCGTTCTGTTCGAGGCGGATCTTGATGGCTCCGGAGCGCTCGTCGGCAAATTGCGCGACGCGCTGGATGGAGCTCATGAGGTCTTCGGAGCGGACGATGACGAACTTGGTGTTGTCGCGCGGGAGGACGGCCTCGTAGTTGGGGAACTGGCCGGTGAGCTTGCGACTGGTGAGGACGCGTCCGCCGACGCGGAAGAAGAGGGTCTGGTCGTCGTCGGCGAAGTCGAGTGTCTCGGAGTCGGTGCTGCCGAGCAGACCGGAGAGCTCGGAGAGGGCCTTGCGCGGGATGAGGGTCTTCTTCTCGCCGGAGACGCCGTCGAGGGTCTCGCCACACTTCTCAATGTGCGCCAGGCGGTGACCGTCGGTGGCGACCATGGCCATGGACTCGGCCTTGAGGACCAGGAGGGCACCGTTGAGGGTGTAGCGGCTCTCCTCGTTGGAGATGGCGAAGATGGTCTTGGCAACCATGTTGCGGAGGCTCGATACAGAGAGCTTGAAGGCGCCGGTCTCGGGGAACTCGGAGACCTGGGGGAAGTTGGCGCGGGCCATGCCGACCATCTTGGTGTTGGAGCGGCCGGCGCGGATCTGGACCCAGTGGTTATCCATCAGCTTGATGCTGATGTCGCCATCTGGCAGCAGCTTGATGTAGTCGTACAGCTTGCGCGCGGGGATGGTGCAGGCGCCGGACTTTTTGACCTTGGCGGGGCAGCTGGTCTTGAGGCTCTGATCGAGATCGGTGGCGGTGATGGTGAGGCGATCGTCCACGGCCTCGAAGAGGAAGTTCGAGAGGATGGGGATGGTGGTCTTGCGCTCGACGACACTCTGGGCGGCGGTCAGCTCCCGCAGTAGCTCGGCGCGCGAGACGGTGATCTCGAGGTTGCCGGTGGGGGCTGCGGCTGCGGTCATTTGGGACTCCTGCGTGGCACTCGTCACGGTGATTCTCTCCGGAAGTTCCTGTGGGGGACTGGCCAAACTGTACACCGAAAGCGGTGACGTTGTGGTGGGATTGTTGCGTGCTCCCGCAGTTTGATTTTAGCGATGGTTGCAGCTTGCCTCCGAAGTTTGTTTGTGGGAAAGGGGCACGATATGTGTGAGGCGCCGCGCTGTGTCAAGGAGCTTCCCAGTGCGATAGGTACTGCTAAGAAAAACTCTTAAAAGAGAGAAAGATCAGTAGCAGTAGACGTTTGCGCTGGAAATGTGGATGACAGGTCTATGTACTGTTCCCGTCGTCGTTTACGGGCTGTCCTGATTTATAAAAGTGGCCGGCCCGGAGCGGATGATTCGGATTGCCGGGTGGCAGTGCGAGGTTCCGGCAGGACTTATACCCTTTTTACACAACGGCGATGGGAAGAGGCGGACGAGAGCTGGGCTGAAGTGTGGGAAGGTGCGGTAACGGACCGCGAATGAAGCCGTTACCCGGTCCGTTCGTTACACAGGGCGGCAGGGGTGGGGAGGATATCGTGTCCGATTGCAGGTGAGGTGGAGGTCAGGAGTCTGAGGTGGTGGTGGATCGAGAAGCGGGTTCCTCGCTCTGCTCGGAATGGAAGATGGAAGAGCCAGTGCGTGGGGAGGCGCTGGGTGCAGATAGCAGGGGGCAGGCGCTGCGTGCAGATCTCATACCGCGATGGCGAGTCTAGAAGCGGGTTCCTCGCTTTGCTCGGAATGGAAGAAAGAAGAGCCAGTGCTCGGGAGGCGCTGCGTCCAGACAGCTGGGGAAGGCGCTGGGTGCAGATAGCAGGTGGGGAGGCGCTGGGTGCAGATGGCAGGGGGAGGCCGCGGCAGCCGATTTGTCGGGGGTGGCGAGCTTTAGCTCAGGGTCTCCATGAGTTTGGAGATGGTGCGATTGAGGTCCTTGTCGGCGCGGCGGCCCTCGTCGATTTTGGAGATGGAGTGCATGACGGTGGTGTGGTGCTTGCCGCCGAACTGACGTCCGATCTCGGGGAGCGAGGCCTCGGTGAGCTGCTTGGCGAGGTACATGGCGATCTGGCGGGGGACGACGATCTGGCGGGAGTTATTTTTCTGTTTAAGCTCGGCGACGCGCATGCCGAACTGCTCGGCGACGGTGCGCTGGATGGTCTCGATGGAGATCTTGCGGACCTGGGTGTCGATGAACTGCTTGAGGCAGATCTGGGCGGTGGGAAGGGTGATCTCGACGCCGCGCATGCTGCACCAGGCGATGAGGGTGACGAGCGCGCCCTCGAGCTCACGGACGTTGGTGCGGACGTTGGAGGCCATGAAGAGGGCGACGTCGGTGGGGAGGGAGGTGTTCTCGGTCTCGGCCTTTTTCTGGAGGATGGCGACCTTGGTTTCGAGGTCGGGTGGCTGGATATCGGCGATGAGGCCCCACTCGAAGCGGGAGCGGAGACGGTCCTCGAAGCCGGCGAGCTCCTTGGGGGAGCGGTCGCTGGCGATGACGATCTGCTTCATGCTTTCGTGGAGGGTGTTGAAGGTGTGGAAGAACTCCTCCTGGGTGCGCTCCTTGCCGGCGAGGAACTGGATGTCGTCGATGAGCAGGACGTCGACGTTGCGGAACTTGTCGCGGAAGCCGGTCATCTTGTCATAGCGGACGGAGTTGATCATCTCGTTCGTAAACTTTTCGCCGGAGACGTAGGAGACGGAGGCGTGGGGCTGGCGGCGCTTTACGTCGTGGCCGACGGCGTGCATGAGGTGGGTCTTGCCCATGCCGACGCCGCCGTAGAGGAAGAGCGGGTTGTAGGCCTTGGAGGGGCGTTCGGCGACGGCCTGGGAGGCGGCCATGGCGAACTGGTTGCCGCTACCGGTGACGAAGGTGTCGAACTGATACTTGGGATTGAGCTGGGAGGCGGAGCTCCAGTCGAAGCGGGCCTGCTCGGGGCCGGGGCTGGAGGTAGAGTGGCGGCCCCCTTGCGCGGCGGTGGAGGGGCGAGGTGCGTTGGGGCTGTGACTGGGGAGTGGGGCGAAGCCGCCATCCTCCCGGACGCGTGATGGCGGGGGCGTTGGCGGCGGCTCGAAGGTGACGCTGTCGATGTCCAGGCCGAGACGCTCGATGGCCTCCTGGATGAGATCGCCGTAACGGTCGCAGACGGGCGAGAAGTCTTTCGACGGGATGCGGACGAAGAGGGTTTTGTCGGTGACGCGGGCATAACGAGTGGGCTTCAGCCAAGTTTCGAAGGACTGGCGATTGATCTTTTTTTCGAGTGCGGCCAAGATGCGGACCCAGAGGTCCTTGTCTTGACTCAGAACGGCAGTACTCATTGGAACAAAGGACATTTTCTACTTCCTTGTCGTGCGCGTGCAGACCTGACGTTCAGCCGGAGTTGAGGCAAATCCGTCGAGGTTGCGCCGGAAAAAGCAAATAGAGTTCCGTCCCGCTGATGCCTAGCGGGTGAGGAATTCTAAAGCTTGAGGAAGTCTCCTCTGAGCGGGGTGAGCGCCGAGGAGAAATATTGCTCAGTGCAGATCAGGCCTCTGAAACAGCTGGGAACATCGGGAAAAGTCTTGCGAAGCGGGTTTGATGGTAGCACGGAAGAGTGAGGGCTTTTTGAGCCTCACCGCGATTAAAAATGAGTTGCACCATTCCTTGTGAAGCCTGGAATGTTGGGGGAGGAAGACGGGTGCAGGAGAGTGCACCTGCAAGGGTTTCAGAGCTGCGGGTAGTAGATCGGACAGGGCTCTTGTATACTCAGAGATCGCTGCAACAGCGAAGAGATTCGATCGCGAGCCACGGCCCGATCAGGAGATTCACCCATGCCGAAGCGCACCTTTCAACCCAACCGCCGCCACCGGGCGAAGACCCATGGATTTCTTACCCGCATGAAGACCAAGGCGGGAGCCGCTGTGCTGAATCGCCGCCGAGCGAAGGGCCGTCACAAGATTGCCGTAAGCGCCGGCTTCCGGGATTAGGCTGGGTTCCCTTTCGAGCGTGCTGCAGGAGAAACCCATTTCGTTGGAGGTCACGGGAGCCGCTCTTACCGAGCTGTGGTCGCCACGGGTTCTGGGCCAGGTCAACGACCAATACATCAAAGTGGCAAAGGTTCAGGGGGAGTTTCCCTGGCACGCGCATGAGCACGAGGACGAGATGTTTCTGGTGCTGCGGGGTGAGCTGCATATCGGGCGTGGCGATGAGGATGGTGGACCGGTGGTGCTGAAGGCGGGAGAGTTCTTCGTGGTACCGCGCGGGGTCCGGCACAACACCTCTGCGACAGTCGAGACGCTGGTCGCGCTGATCGAGAGTGTGACGACGCTGCACACGGGTGGGGATGAGACGGCGCTGACACGATCGATTGCCGAGCAGCTTGGTTGAGATTGCGGGCGGTCTGCCGCGGGTCGCGTAGGCTGAGGAAATTCTGCCATGCTGCAAGCTTCTGTTCACCGGCTCCGCAAACACTCTGAGTACCAGCGCGTCTACGGCTCGAGCCGAAAGCAGTTCGCGAAGCAGATGAGCTACTTCTTCAGTGTGCGACCGGAGTCTGGGAAGGATGGAAGGCCGCTTCGAGTCGTCGATCCCCTGAGCCCGCGGGTTGGTCTGACGGTGGGTAAGGTGATGGGGAAGGCAGTCGATCGAAACCGGATCAAGCGGCGGATGCGGGAGGCGGTGAGACGGAATCTCGAGCTGCTGCCGGGATCTGTGGATGTGGTGCTGCATCCGCGGCGGAGCGTGATTGATCTGGACTTCGCCACGTTGGACCGGGAGGTTGCCGGAGTCTTCCGGAGTGTGGAGCGGATGGTGCGCCGCGAGCAGAAGACGCAGCAGACGAGAGAGGCCGGTGCCGCGATCGCGCTGACGAAGCTATGAGCGGAGTTATAGACGGACAGGAGCCTGCAGACGAAAGGGGGCCTGCAGACGGACGGGTGCCTGCGCTGCCCGTCAGGGCTTTTCTGTGGGTGTACAAGGGGCTGCTGTCCCCAGCGCTGCACGCGCTGAGTCCGTCGCAGTGTCTATATCTGCCGACGTGCTCGGAGTATGCGTACATCGCTACGGCACGCTTTGGGGTGTTTCGGGGTGGGATGATGGCGCTTCGACGGCTGGCTCGGTGCCATCCGTTTGCGAAGGGTGGGCTGGACCCTGTGCCACCCGCACCGGCAGAGGCAAACCGTTTACCATAGGGTGAGCGCGTCACGCGCCTCCGCACACGATAGGAAGCCTCGCTTGGCAGAGTTCAAGAATCCAAATCAACAAGGTGGGCAGGACAACAAGTCCCTGCTCGTCATGGCGCTGGTCATGGTGACCGTCTTCTTCGGCCTGCAGTACTTCCGCACGAAGAAGAATCCACAGATTGCCTCGCCCAACGCCAATGCCACAGCAAGGGAGACCGCGGCGGGCGTTGCGCAACCATCGCCGTCGATGCTGGCGGCCGGATCGGCACCCGGTGGAACACAGACAGGGGCGGGTGGTACGGGATCTCCGGCAAAGCCGACGGTGCAGGCGGCGGCGGAGGCAACTACTGTCGTCGAGAATGAGCTTTACAGGATCACGTTCTCGAATCGCGGAGCACAGGCGATCAGCTGGCAGTTGAAGCGGCGTCCGGATGCCCCCAAGTCCACCTTCAAGGACGATGATGGCAAGCCGCTGGACCTGGTACATCAGGAGGCGGCGAAGAAGTTTGGATATCCGCTGTCGTTGTACACCTATGAGCCGACGTTGACGGCGGGCCTACAGCAAGCGCTGTATGTTCCGTCGGCTACGGGGACTCTTGCGATTCCGGGGTCTCTGACCTTTACCTATTCCGACGGCACGACGGAGGTTCGAAAGACGTTCTCGTTTGACGAGACCTACGTGCTGCACGCGGATGTTCAGGTGACGAGGAATGGCGCGCCGGTGAGAGCGCTGCTGAGCTGGCCGGGCGGGTTTGGCGACCAGGACAACGCGGATCTGTACGGGAGCGTACAGCTGGATTCGATGTCAAACGGGAAGGAGCAGCACGAGGCTCCGAAGAAGGTCTCGGGAGGGCAGACGCTGAACGGGCCGTTCGACTGGGCGGGTGTGAGCGACAAGTACTTTGCGGCGATCTTCCTACCGGACCAGCCTTCGACCGCCACCGTGGCGACCCTGCACAACGAGCTGGATGTGGCGAAGACGATCCGGCGCACGGGATTGGGGAGCGGGTCTCCGGCCAAGGGCGCGATCAATGTGCCGATCCTGGGTGCCGCGGTCGGGGACGCGAGTGGACATACGCTCACGCGAATCTACGCGGGTCCGAAGGCGGTCAACGTCCTCAAAAATATCCATGCTGCGGACCCGACTGTGACGTTGGGACCACTCCTGGAGTTTGGCTTCTTCGGCATCATCGGTAAGTACCTGTTTCTGGCTCTGCAGTTCATCCATGCGCACGTCGCCTCTAATTGGGGGTGGGCCATTGTGATTCTGACGGTGCTGATCAACCTGATTATCCTTCCGCTGCGCGTGAAGACCATGCAGAGCGGCTTAAAGATGCAGCGTATCCAGCCACAGATGGACGCGATTAAGGAGAAGTACAAGAAGTACAAGGTGACGGATCCGAAGAAGAACGAGATGAACGCCGAGATCATGCAGCTGCAGAAGGACAACGGCGTGAACATGTTTGGCGGATGCATTCCCACGTTGATCCAGATGCCGCTGCTATTCGCGTTCTTCGGGATGCTGCCGAAGGTGGTCGAACTTCGCCAGGCGCACTGGTTCTGGCTGCCTGACCTGACTGCCGCCGATCCGTACCACATCCTGCCGATCCTGATGGTGGTGAGCCAATTCCTGGTGCAGTACTACACGCCGTCGCCGGGAGTCGACCCGCAGCAGCAGAAGATGATGGCCTTCATGATGCCCGCCGTCTCCGGGTACATGACCTGGAACTATGCTTCGGGGCTGGCGTTGTACTGGTCGGTTGGCAACCTGATTGGCATCGCACAGCAGGCGGTGATGAACCGAACTTCTATTGGTCGCGAGATGCGTGAGATTGCAGCGAAGCGAGCTCGACGCAAGGCTGGAACGGGAACGACGATCCAAGGGAGACGCTGATCCGTAATGACTACGGGTGAGCCGCACGCCATGGATTGGGTTTCCGCAGCAGAGACAATCGACCGCTTCCTGCAAGTGTTTGTCAGCGCCTGCGGGATGGAGCTTACTTTTCAGCTCAGCACGGGGAGCGGATCGGAGCGGGTTCGGCTCTCTGCGATCTTCAGCGGTCCTGATGCGAGACTTCTGGTCGCCAGAAACGCCGAGCTTCTCCGAGCGATGGAGAGTTTAGCAACGAGCATGCTTCGGCTCGATCCTGAGGATCACGACCTGATCTCGTTCGACGCTGAGGAGTACAAGGCGAAGAGAGCTCTGCAGATGCAGCACTCGGCGGAGATTGCGGTGTCGTCGGTGAGGGCGAAGGGGCAGCCGTATTCCTTTCCGCCGATGAACTCGCGAGAGCGCCGGATGCTTCACCTTGAGCTAGCGAAGTCGGGGTTACGGACGGCCTCCTCCGGGGATGCAGCGAGGCGGTTTGTCGTTCTGTATCCACCGGAGCAAGCTCCTGGTTTGGAGGGTCCGGTCGACGACGGTGGGGGCCGAGCGAAGGTCATTCGCAACGCATTTCGTCCACGTTGAGGGACTGCGTCGGGACGAGTGCCTTCGCGTGCTAACGTCTTGCCTGTTCGGGGTTGACGTAACGAGGCGCGAGATCCAACGGTGGCTGCCCGTCAAGGTACGTGTGCCACTCCTCTGACTCGGCGACCAGTTTGAGGCGGGCGTTCCGCTCAGTCAGGATTCTCCTGAGGTGGTTGCGGAGCCTGCCTTGAAGCAGCCGGCCGAAGATGCTGAAGGGCGGGTCGAACCGGATCTCATCGCGCATGCGGGTTCCGTCGTTCATGGGCGCGAAGTGATGTTCGTGCTCGAAATGTGCGAAGTGCCCCTCCGTCATGGTGTTGCGAAAGTAGGTGTAGGGGCGCCACGCGTCGATGAGGCTGGTGTGGCTCAGGCGCAGACCGAAGTGTCGTCCGGACCAGGTGACTTTTTCGCCCGCGCGGATGAGGCCGGAGGTGGTTCCCCCTACGGCTTTTTCTCTCGCCTTCCGAGAGGATTGGACGTGAAGATCGACGCTCAGCGACAGCAGAAAGCAGCGCTCCACGGGAGCCTCGATCAAGGTAGTCAACCGTATGATCCGCACGTTGGTCCCTTGCCTTAAGCTACTGCTCCACGCCCCGACGTTCAGGTCGGGAGCGTTTTTCAGGCCAGGAGCAGCACTTTGCCGATGCCGCCCTTTTCGGCGGCGGCCTGAGCCTCGGCTGCGTCGGAGAGCGGAACCATACGGTCGATCGGGATGACGAGGCGCTTTGCCGCGACAGAGTCGGCCAAGGTACGGAGCATGGCCGCATCCGGGACGACACGCACAGACTCGACGCGAACAGTGGGGTGCATCTTCGCATTCGCGGGAGGACCGAGCACGGAGGCGAAGACGCCGCCCTGCTTCACTTTTGCGATCAGGCGCTCGGCAGTGTTAGAGCCGACGGTGTCGGCGACGGCATCGATGAAGCCGAGCCGTTCCATGGCTTTGTCATCATCAAGCGCGAGGATCTCATCGGCGTGGAGCTCCCTGGCGGCGTCGATCTGCTTGTTGCGGACGCCGGCGATGACGATGGCACCAGCCTTTCTGGCGGTGAAGACGGATGCGCGTCCGACTTCGCCGACCGCACCTGCAATGAGAACGGTTTGCCCGGCCTGAATCTTCGTTCCGCGGGAGATGAGCTGCTCGCCGGTGAGGGTGACGAGAGGAAGGGCGCCGGCGTCGACGAGGCTGAGGCCAGGAGGCGCGATGGCGAGGTCGGATGCCTTGACGACGACGAGCTCGGCGTAGGTCTTCTCGCCCAGAGCGAGGACACGGTCGCCTTCCGCGAATCCGGTGACCCCGGGGCCAACCTGCCGCACGACGCCGGCGATGTCCCGGCCGAGGATGGCAGGAAGCTGGAGCGGCATGTAGGCCTGGAGCGATCCGGAGCGCAGCTTGAAGTCGACCGGGTTGACGCTGGTTGCGGCGAGCCGAACGAGAACCTCGCCTTCCGCCGGCGACGGATCCTCAACGTCCTCGTACAGGAGCTTTGCCGGACCGCCAAACTCATGCAGCACAATTGCTTTCATCGGCCACCTCAGACGGTGAGATGCGTCTGCCCGGAAGGCAGGTACCCACGCCACTCCTCGGTTTCGGCGATGCGCTTGAGCAGGGCAAAGCGCCGCTTCAGCAGATTGCGAATGTGGGGCACCATGATGAATCGGCCGACAAGCCGGCCGAGCCAACCGAAGGGCATGGAGAAGCGGAGCTCGTCGGCGAGGGTTACGGTTCCGTCGATGTTCTCGGAGAGGGCGTGGTCGTGCTGGAAGAAGGCAAATCGACCCGCGACCATGGTGTCCTGGAAGAAGATGGAGGGTTCGAAGCGGCTGATGAGACTCTCATGAAAGTGCGGCAGGCCGAGCTGCCATCCCTTCCATTTGACGGTGTCTCCACCGACGACGAAGCCGGTGGTTCTGCCGGAGACGGGGTGCATCCGCAGCTCCTTTTCGACGAGGGCGACGCTGGTGGAGAGGAGGAAACAGCGCTCGAGCGGGGCGTGCACTACGGTCTGGTCTCGGAGGGTGAACATACCCTTGCTGTGATGCGCGGAACTCAGACGTGGCGTCCACGGGTAAGGCCAAGCCGTCGTGCGATCACAAAGTCATGGAGCGCTCTTTCACCAACGCGGAGGCACGAAGAAGGAAATCGTCGATGCTGACGCTGCCCTCGTCGCCCTTGCCGCGGGTCCTGACGCTGACTGCGTCGCTGGCTGCTTCTTTATCGCCGACGACAAGGACGAAGGGGATTTTCTGGAGGGCGAGCTCTCGGATCCTGGCGTTCACCTTTTCGTTGCGGGCGTCCAGATCGACGCGCAGGCCTGCCTGCTCAAGCTTGGCCTTGACGGTCTCGGCGTAGGGCAGGTGCTTCTCGGAGATGGGCACGAGGCCGACCTGCACGGGTGCGAGCCACATGGGGAAGGCGCCGGCGTAGTGCTCGATGAGCACACCGAAGAAGCGTTCGACGGAGCCGAACAGGGCACGATGGACCATGACGGGCTGATGCTTTTCGCCGTCCTCTCCGGTGTATTCCAACTCGAAGCGCGCGGGCAGATTGAAGTCGAACTGCACGGTCGAGAGCTGCCACAGGCGGCCCAGGACGTCGACCAGTTTGACATCGATCTTGGGGCCGTAGAAGGCGGCCTCGCCGGGAATTTCCCGGTACGGGATACCTTTTCTTCCGAGCGCGTTTTTCAGGCTGTCGACCGCGAGCTGCCAATTTTCTTCACTGCCGGTGTAGCTTTTGCGATCGTTTGGATCCCAGGTGGAGAGTTCGACTTTGAAGTCCGCAAAGCCGAAGGTTTCGAGCACACTCTGGGCGAAGTCGATGCAGGCCACGACCTCGTCCTCGATCTGCTGCGGCGTGCAGAAGATATGCGCGTCATCCTGGGTGAAACCGCGGACGCGAAGCAGACCATGCATGGTTCCCGAACGCTCGTAGCGGTAGACGTTGCCGAGCTCGGCGTAACGGATGGGTAGATCGCGATAGCTTCTGGGCAAGCTTTTGTAGATGAGGATATGTCCGGGGCAGTTCATCGGCTTGAGCCGATACTCGGCGTCGTCCAGATCCATCGGCGGATACATATTTTCGTTGTAGAAACCCTCGTGGCCGCTGATCTTCCACAGATCGCGCCGCATGATGTGGGGCGTGTAAACGAGATTGTAACCACGACGGATACACTCTTCGCGCATCCAGTCTTCCATGATCTTGCGAATCAGGCTGCCCCTGGGGTGCCAGAAGATGAGACCGGCTCCGGCGACCTCCTGGATGGAGAAGAGATCGAGCTGTTTGCCGAGCACGCGGTGATCCCGGGCCTTGATCTCCTCGAGCCGTTTGAAGTGCGCGTCAAGATCCTTTCCGTTAAAGAAAGCGGTGCCATAGATGCGCTGGAGCTGCTGATTGTTCTCGTCGCCGAGCCAGTACGCCCCTGCGACGCTGGTTACCTTGAAAGCTTTGACCCGGCCGGTTGAAGGAACATGCGGACCGCGGCAGAAGTCGGTGAAGTTTCCATTGCGGTAGAGCGAGATCTCTTCACCCGGCCTGGTGAACCGTTCGATGAAGTGCACCTTCATGAACTCGCCATGCGCCGCGTAGATCTCGAGTTCCTTCTCGCGCGGTTCTTCCTCCCTGACGAAGCGCTCATCCCGAGCTACGATCTCTGCCATGCGGCGCTCGATTGCGGACAGGTCGTCTTCGGTGAACGGCGTCTCGCGATAGACGTCGTAGAAGAAACCCTGATCTGTGGCCGGGCCGTGACCGAGCTTGGTCTCGGGGAAGAGCTCCAGAATCGCGGTTGCCATGACGTGCGCGGCGGAGTGCCGGACGACCCTGAGGGCGTCCGTGTCGGTCTCTTTGAGCAGTTCCAGGGCGACGTCCTCGTTGATGGGGGAGGACAGGTCGGCGAGCCGTGTTCCGTCTCCGGTGCCTGGATCTCCGGAGTACATCGCCTCTTCACTGGCGCCTGGATCTGCCGCTGCGCCGATCTTCTGCGAAGCGTTGAGGGGTCGAATACGCGCAACGACCACGGCGGCAGCCAGGCGCGGAGAGATGCTCATGGCGACAGCGAGAGGGGTTGTTCCTCGGGGAACTTCGCGCAGGCTGCCGTCCGGAAGCTGTATGGAGATCGTGTCCGTGCTCACAGCTCCAAGCATATCCGGTCGGGATCAGATTCCGAAGTTGTGTGAGCTCAGATTGGGCCGGGGCCCAAGCCTTGCTGGATCGCCGCGACCTGACTGGGCACAAGACGGCCCCATGAGGGCCAGAGCTGACTCCAAGAGCCGCACGAGAGATTTGATGAAATCGCGAAAAGGAGGGCCGCATCGAGAGCGATACAGCCCCTGCCGTATTTTTGGACAGCGCGGAAACTTATGCGATCTCGATAACGTTCTTCGGCAACGGACGATGCGATTGTGCTCTTGTCCTCAGCCAAACATTTGCACGCCACCGACCTACAAACGGGGCAACCACGATCGATCCAAATGCTACTGCCAATGCTGCATGCATGCGTGTCTCCTCATTTGCCCGTGGGTTTTGCGGCATCCCGGGCTCTTTGGCTCAGATCGAGATCCTCTCGTCCCTAGGATCTTGTCTGGCACCCCCTAACTATCGGCTGTGGCAACGGAAGCATGAATCCCACAGAGCATCAACACTGTACAACGTATGGGGGATGGCGCTCCCCAAGTTTGCAGCGGACGGAAGCGGAGAGTGTCGGGGCAGGGACTTCGCCTAGAATGAATTTCATGTCTTACGCCGAAGCGATCGATCAGCTTTACGCGCTCGGCCAGGAGCTTGCATCCGTCGATCCGCTGGTACCCCGGCGCAAGTTCGATCTGGCGCATATGCGCACGCTTGCTGCCTCACTCGGCGATCCCCAGCAAAGGTTTTCGTCCGTTCTGATTGCGGGGACGAACGGAAAGGGATCGACCGCGGCGACGCTGGCGTCGATCCTTGCGTGTGCCGGCTACCGCACGGGACTTTACACTTCGCCGCACCTCATCAGAGTGAATGAGCGCTTTCAGTTCAGTGTTCCGGCGCTGCCCTCCGAGTATTCTTCCGCCGAGTTCCCTGCCAGCTCCAGGCCTTCGACGCTGATGCCGATTGCCGACGAGGACTTTGCGCGGAACTACTTTCACGTCGACTCGACGGCGAAACGACTTGTGGACAGTGGTGCTCTCCCGCATTTCCCCAGCTTCTTCGAGGTACTGACCGCACTGGCTTTTCTGTATTTTTCGGAGCGCCGCGCGGACATTGTCGTGCTGGAGGTGGGTCTCGGTGGCCGTCTGGACGCGACCAACATTGTTGATCCGCTGCTCTCGGTTATTACGGATGTTGCTCTGGATCATCAGGATTACCTGGGATCAACCCTTGCGGAGATTGCGTGGGAGAAGGCCGGCATCCTTCGGGCGGGAGGAACACTGATCACGCTGCCACAGCATCCGGAGACGAATCGTGTCCTGGGCGAGGTGGCCGCAGAGCTCCCTGGGCTTCGTGCTGTCTCTGCAGCTTCCTTCGTGCCCTCGCCCGTGGACTTTGCCGACGACCTCCGAACGGCCACTGCTTCCACCGGCGACGATTTCGAGGAAGGCTCGCATCCGGGCCTTCTTCCGCGGAGCCAATACACTGTGGATGTCGAAGGACATCCTCTGCTGGTTGCATCTCCGTTGCGCGGACAACATCAGCAGCGCAACATCGCTCTGGCGATAGCATCCGCCGTTGAATTGCGTGACCAATGTGGTTACAAAATAGGGAATGAGGCCATTGAGCACGGAATTCGCGAGACTCTGTGGCCGGGGCGGCTTGAGACTTTCGCTCTTCCAAAGCGGTGTACCTTGCTGCTGGATGTTGCTCACAACCCGGCAGGTGCATGGGCTCTGCGTTTGGCACTGGCGCAGATTCCGACCTCGCTGTCGAGAACTCTGCTCTTCAGCTGTCTGCGTGACAAAGACCTCGGCGAGATGACACAGATTCTTTTTCCGCTCTTCGATTCCACTTCTGGAGATGGGGATCGCAGCGGCGATCACATTGTGCTCGCGCCGATCGATAGCCCTCGAGCGGCAGCAGTTGAAGATTTGTTGGCTGCTGCCCGGCGTTTGGACGTTCCAGCTTATGCGGCGCCCCACCTTGCGGCGGCGTTTGCGCAAGCCCGTGAGATGACTCCGGAGGGCGGAGTGCTTGTCGCGACGGGCTCGGTTTACCTGGTGGGTGAGGTCTTGCGACTGGCGCAGGAGATGACGTGAGCCTATCCCCGCCACAAATTCACGAGCAGGTCGCAACGAGGGCATCTCTTCGCTGGCTCAGCTATCTCCTCTTCATTCCCTTGATGGCGCTTGCGACCATTTCTTTTGGATGTGTCTCTCTGCTGACCTCAGTCTGGGATCGCTCCGGACGGCAGCAGCACGCGGTCGCTCGGGCATGGGCGGGTGTGATGCTGAAGATCGGCCTCTCTCCGGTGACGCTAGTCGGAGCGGAGAATCTGCCCTGGCCGAGAACGGCGGTCTACGCGGCGAATCACCTGAGCTACATGGACACTCCGGTCCTGTTCGCCCGGCTTCCTTTTCAGTTTCGGATCCTGGCGAAGAGTGGACTCTGGAAGGTGCCATTTATCGGCTGGCACCTGCGTCGATCGGGACAGGTGGCAGTTGACCAATCGAGCGCACGGTCCTCGATCGCGAGCCTTGGGGTCGGGGTCTCGGCTTTGAAGTCGGGAATTCCTCTGGTGATCTTTCCGGAGGGTGGCCGTTCCGCGACCGGGGGGACGCAAAGCTTTCTATCCGGGGGTGCGTTCATGGCTATCCGCGCCCAGGTACCGCTGGTGCCAATTACCCTTGTCGGGACGTACGAGCTGCTTCCGATCCATGCGTACCATCTTCGTCCAAGACCCCTGCTCGTTGTAATCGGCGAGCCCATGCCGACGAGGGGGATGACGACGCGGGATGCCGATGCGCTGACTCAACGGGCGTTCGATGCGATTACGCGGACCTACCTGCACTACGCCGGGGATGGAGTTTAGATTGAGCGAGATACGCCGCATCGCCATACCAGTTCCGACCAGTGCCGACCTCGAGTACAACCGCAGGTCCTGGCCTATGTACGCGAACGCGGTGCGTGAAGCGGGTGGAACGCCGGTGTGCGTGGAGCTCGGGCTGGCTGTGAAAGAGCTGATGGACGTGGCGAGGGAGTGTGAGGGCGTTCTTCTGCCCGGAAGCCCCGCGGATGTGAATCCACTGAGATATGGCCAGGAGCCCGAGGCCGCTTGTGCGCGAGCCGATGAGCAGCGCGAGACTGTCGACCGACTCCTTCTGGAGGCAGCTTACGCTGAAGGGAAGCCGGTGCTGGGGATCTGCTTCGGGGCGCAGTTGCTGAATGTATGGCGAGGTGGAACGCTGATTCAGGATCTAGAGGGTAGGCCAGTGAACCATTCCGCTGGTGCGAGCGTAGCAGTTGCGCACTCGGTGTGCGTCGTGGGTGGAGGCATCCTCGACCGGCTGACCTACGCTTCCGAGCGGACCCTGAAGCTCGGGCAGATGCGGCTTCCTGTCAATTCGAGTCATCACCAGGCTGTGGGCCGGGTGGGAGATGGTCTCCGAGTTGCTGCCATTTCGCTCGAGGACGGAGTCATTGAGGCAACTGAAGCGATTCCAGCAGAGGGTTCTCCGGATTTTGTACTTGGGCTTCAATGGCATCCAGAGCGTAGCGTCGAGCTAAGCGAGACCTCTCGAGCAATCTTCAGGGGGTTTCTGGACGCGGTAGCAGCCCGGGAGATCTCAAGGAGATCTACGCGAGACCGCTAAGTCATGTCGAATCTTACAACTGACGAGATTCGCGAGTTGTTGCAGCCTTACCTTACAGAAGAGGTTGCGTGGGGCGGTGAACGGCCAGAGCTCCTGGACAGGCTTTCAACGTACCTCGACCTCCTGGTGAAGTGGAATGGGCGTATGAACTTGACGGCCGTGCGCGATCCCAGGGAGATGGTGAAGAGGCATTTTGGCGAGAGCCTGTTTGCTGCTTGCCATGTATCCGGGACTGGGACGCTTCTCGACCTGGGGTCTGGGGCAGGGTTTCCCGGGTTGCCGATCCAGCTCTGGCATCCACAGCTGAAGGTGACACTGGCTGAGTCGCAGCTGAAGAAGTCTACCTTCCTGCGAGAGGCGGTCAGGTCACTATCCTTATCCACGGAGGTATTTGCCGGCAGGGTGGAGGAGATGACGCCTGGTAGATGCTTCGATGCGGTCGTTCTCCGGTCGGTGGATCGAACGCGCGATGCTCTGGAGTCTGCTCTGCAGCTGAGTGTCGGAGACGTATGGCTGCTTGGATCGAGTGCTACGGGAGCGATGGGGATGGGGAGGGCCAGGATGGTGGAGGAGTTTACTCTTCCCGGCGGTTCGCTGACCTCATTATTCCGGATGATGCGGGATAGTTCCACGTGGAACAAGGTTGAAGACGCGGGTGAGTAGTTCCACGTGGAACGCGGAGGCTGAGATTTGCAGTTGAGCGTCCAAGCGGGTACGCTTCATCGAGCGATGAGCACCCAGAAACCTCTACGAACGGCAAACACAGCTAAGGTCATCGCAGTCGTCAATCAAAAGGGCGGAGTTGGCAAAACTACTACTGCGATCAACTTGAGCGTTGCCCTTGCTCGCGAAGGCTTTCGCACTCTTCTGATCGACTGCGATCCCCAGGCGAATACCACTGGAGGCCTTGGGTTCTCCCGTGACCCGGACCGGTTGAGCGTCTACGAGTTGCTCCTTGGCGATGTCTCTGTGGAGGCAGCGACTATTCCCACGGATGTCGAGAACCTGTTCCTTATTCCGGGAAGCAAGAACCTGATCGGCGCCAACCTGGAGCTCGTAAGCCATGATCGACGGGAGTTTTGCCTTCGTGAGGCCATATCGAAGGTCCTCGAGGGTTATTCCTACATCCTTCTCGACTGCCCACCGGCGTTGGACCTACTTACTTTGAATTCGCTGGTAGCGGCTGATGGTCTGCTGGTTCCGATGCAAGCGGAGTACTTCGCTTTGGAGGGCATTTCGGAGCTGATGAGCACACTCGATCGTGTCTCTCAGGCGTTCAACCCGAATTTGTCCCTTGAAGGGGTTCTGCTCACGATGTACGACGACAGAACCAATCTCTCGCAGCAGGTTACGGCGAATCTACGCGACTTCTTCGGCGATAAGCTTCTGAAGACGACGATCCCGCGGAATATCCGATTAGCCGAAGCTCCAAGCCATGGACTGCCTGTGGAGCTTTACGACGCTCGGTCCAGGGGCGCCGAGGCATATCGCGACCTGGCCAGAGAGATTCTAAGGCGTAACGGGGCTGAGAGCCCGCGCAAGAAGAAGCAAGCAGACAAAGATGTCTCTCCGACGCCGGATACAAAGGTGCGGTTCTGGCCTTATTCGAACTAATTTTCCGAAAGCTAAAGGATCGTGATGGCCGTATCGAGTGAATTAAAAAGAAGAGCTCTCGGGAGAGGACTCGATTCCCTGCTTCCTCAGAGACAGATGGCTGTCCCTGAGCCGCCGGCGGCAGCAGCAATAAGCAACGGGCAGCCTCTCGAGATCCCGTGCGAGCTGATCGATCGTAACCCTTTTCAAACGCGAACGCATTTCGACGAAGGCCAGTTGCAGGAGTTGATGCAATCGATTGTCGCCAGCGGCGTTGTGCAGCCCATTGTGGTGCGACCGGGAGAGAATGGAAGGTTCCAGCTCATCACGGGGGAGCGGCGACTGCTTGCTTCGAAGAGGGCCGGCAAACCGACGATTCCAGCGTTTGTACGGAGAGCGTCAGACGAGCAAGCGATGGAAATGACGATTGTCGAGAACCTGCAGCGTGCCGATCTTAACCCTATGGAGCAGTCGCGGGCTTACCAGAGGCTTAGCCAGGAGTTCAAGATGACGCAAGAGCAGATTGCGTTGCGAACCGGAAAGGATCGGGCAAGTGTGTCCAACTTTCTGCGTCTGCTGCGCCTTCCTCCGGAGACTCAGGCCAGTGTCGAGGAGGGCGCGCTGACCTTCGGGCATGCCAGGACTCTGCTGGCGCTTGAGTCGGCGGATCGCATCCGCTCGGCAGCGGGGAAGGTGCTGGCGCTCTCGATGTCCGTGAGACAGACGGAATCCTACGTCCAGGGTCTTCTCAATCCTGAGCAGAAAGAGAAGAAGCCTCAAAGAGGAGATGTGCCGCCCGATCCGAATGTGCGGGAGGCGCAGGAGATGCTGCAACGCCGACTGGGGCTCAAGGTCGTGATCGAAGACAAGAAGGGAAAAGGCCGTGTCATCATCGAGTACTCGGGTCTGGAAGACTTCGATTCCCTGCTGACAAGCCTCGGCGGAGCTTCGGAGTAGATCCACGTAAACTGGATGGTTTATTGGAATAGGCGGCAACTTTGGCTTCACGTCTGATGGAATTAGCTTTTCGCATTCGGTTCTGGCTTCACATCCTCATCTACGTCGCCTCATTCGCCATCACGTGGGTAGATTCGCGCGGTGCGGGGGCACAGCGTCTCTGGCTCAGTCTTCCGCTTGCTGCATCCGCGAATCTGCGGGTCTCCCTGCAGAGCGCCATCCTCGCTACTACGGCGCTGGCGACTCTGTTCGCCGTCTTTGGAGCCTTCCTTCGTACCTGGGGCGGTGCTTATCTTGGGCCGGACGTTGTGTTCCATCCGAACACCCAGAGCCGCGACTTCACCAGCAGCGGTCCATTTGGGTACCTAAGGAACCCGCTCTATCTGGGGACGATCTTTCACACGATTGCGCTCTCGGTGCTGATGTCCTGGAAGGGAGCTGTCTTCGCCATTATTGCGATCGTGGCTTTGCAGGCGGTGCTCATCACGTCTGAAGAGCGGTATCTGGCCTCGAAGCTTGGGGAGGAATACAGCGAGTACAGGAGGAAGGTACCTCGGCTGATTCCGCGGATGTCCCGAGTCACAGGTGCTGTACCGTCAAAGGTGCGGTGGCCGCGAGCATTTGCAAGCGAGATTTACATGTGGGGTACAGCTGTCACGTTCGCGGTATTCGGTTCAACGTATAACGCAGTTCTGATTCTGCAGGGAGTCATGGTTTCATTCGGTGTGTCGATTGTGGTTCGGGGATTGCTGACCAAAGCAGAAGCCCGCTGACCTCGAAGGCCGCGGGCCTTTGCCTAGCTGTTTGTCACAGAAAGCAAGTAAGTGTTGTAATGATTAGGCTTATCTGAGTAGGCGAACCGATAAACCTACTTCTTGACGGGAGCGATGGTATCCTTTGCGACCTTGGCAACGCGGAATTTGACCACTGTTTTCGCCTTGATTTTGATGGTCTCCCCGGTTTGAGGATTGCGTCCCAGGCGAGCTTTCCTCTCTGCTTTCACCAACTTACCGATGCCGGGGATGGTGAACTCGCCGTTCTTCTTGGTCTCACGGACGGCGGTTTCGGCCAGCAGATCGAAGAAGGAAGCTACCTGTTTGCTTGGAAGTTCTGTCTTTTCAGCCATTTGGCGAATCAGTGCTGTCTTCGTTATTCCCTTTGCCATGTCTATCTCCTTGTTATTGCCTGAAATCTGGGGTTCTCCCACCGCGTCTGAGCTAAATAGCCAGTGTTTATGCGGGTCGGAGAACGTTCCGAAGTTCACCATCAGCTCTTTCCGGGGGTTTGTCAATTGATTTTCATAGGTTTCCACAGATATTTGTGGGTTTTTGTGGGTTTGTTCCGGTGGCTACACATCTGCGGACGCAATTCCCCGGAATTTCGGGATTTTACCTGCAGCAATTCGAACCGGAAAACGTGGTCGTCCGAGGCGATCTTGTGGTGCTTGCTGGTGCTGAGCTGGTACCTGGCGGCTTCCAACCCTGAAGGCGCGCGGCTCAGAAGAGAGGGCGCTTCCTGGAGGCGGTCAGCGGCTCGTTGAGGAGGGCGACCAGGGGGGCGGCGAGTCGGAACCGGTGAACGATCTCGCCGACGAGGGTGGGGCGGGTGGCGTGTTCGGCGGGGAGGGTGGAGGAGACGCCCCATTGGCGATGGAGGATGAGGTCGAGAGCGGGATCGTCGGGAAGGAAGCCCTTGGGGGCACGGGTAAGGGGCTGGCCGTCGATAGGCTGCATGAGCCTCGAGAGTCGGGGGCTGGCGAGGAGGCGGCGGAACTCGGTGTGGCGGGCTGCCCCGGCGGCTGAGAGATGTCGGCGGATGGCGAGGAGCTGGTCCCGCTCGGGCATATAGCAACCAGCGGCTATGGTGATCTCGGTGGAGTTCACGTCGAAGTAGAAGCCGGCTCCGGAGGTCTTTTCGAGGCCGGCGCGAGACCACCAGGCAGCGGCGTGGATCTTGTAGGGGCGCTTGTCCTTGGAGAAGCGGATATCGCGGTAGATGCGCATGAGGGCCTTTTGCGGAGGACGAACGTGCTCTGGAGCGAAGGAGAGCAGGGCCTCGTTGATCTCTCCGACAATGGCGAGCATAGGCTTCTTGAGCTCCTCCTCGAAGATGTCGCGGCGAGCTTCGAACCAGGTGCGGTCGTTGTTGCGCTTGAGGCCGCGGAGAAAGCGGAGCGCGGCTTGGGAGAGGTGGGCTGGCATTAACGATATGGTAATGGGCCAGGGGCGGAGCAGGCTTCGCACAGGGAAGCCGGGGGGGTGATGCCATTCAAGGGGAGCGGGACAAAGAGGGAATAAGAGATTGGAGAAGAACAGCTTAGACGATTCTTCAGAGATCGTTAATTGCGGTGCGGGGGCATTTTCGCCGGGTAACGATTTCCTGGATTACGGACTCTTATAGACTGGGCAATCCAATCGCGGAGGATTGGCGTACTTGGAGTCGACAGGAAGTTTGGCCTGCAATCAACCCGACAGAGCTGTACTCGGAGGCTATGCGATGGATTCCACACGATCAAAGGAAGAAGTGACGACAGAGGACGTGCAAGCGGGTGTGATTCGTGCCATCTTCAAGTCCCGATCGCACTTCAAGCGCTTCAAGGACTGCATCTGGCCTGAGCCAACCCGACCGGCTTCCGAAGGCCGCACGGATAGGTTGCGTATGGACTCCCCTGTCCCCGACCGCACCCGGCAGAGCTAGGTTCAGGGCGCGCGATAGCCGGTGCGTGGTGCTTGCGCGCTCAAGACGTCCGGTGACTTGCGGGGGCCAGCCGCGTTCTTCACTGCCCAAAGCGGCTATCCCCTAAAAGGTGCAGAGGAAGGCATCGGATCTTCACCACAGACGCGGCGCAGACGTCCGGCGGGGGGTAGACTCAAGCTAGCTCCACTAAGAACCAGGGCCTCGCACGGGCAGGGAGCGTGCCTTGCAATTGCGAACTCTCTCGATGTTTCCGGGCATAACAGGGCAGCGGGCCGGCAAGAGTTGAGCCGTGGTACAGAAGCGGGTATTCACCTGCGAATTCAGACGAACTTTTTCTGAGACGCCGTAAGGAACAGGAGATCTGTGTGCGTTCGGACATTATTTTTCGTGCTGAAGAGAAGATCGTAAACAAGTACAAGCTTTGCCAGACCGCGTCGAAGGCGACACGTCGGCTCCATGTTGCCTCCCGCAACACGCAGGAGACGATCAACAATGCATTTGCAAGTATTGCTGACGGCCCGGATGTGCCAGCCATGGAGATCCTGAGCTAAGCGTCTTCGGCGAGCACCGAACCAGCGCACCTGGGGACGTGGCCTAGATGGGGACGTGACCTCGAAGTGACCTGCTGCGTCTGGCAGGAGCTGCGATGATCCGTTACCGCGTGCTGTGTTTCCTTACCGCTGGTCGTTCAGGCTTGCTGTCGTCTCCTTCGATTAGGAACACGCCGATTTCAAGAGCTTCCGGAGGGTTTTCGCCGACTTAGCATCATTGTCTCCGCAGTGATCTTCGAGGTGTTGGCGTTTCAGTGTTCCGATCTCTCCAGAGATTTGGATTGAATGACCTGGGGCGGAGCTCCCTTGTGTTGGGTCGGCAGCTTGCGATTCTGGTTGCAGTCCGGAACACCTGTCGACGTGTTTTTTAGAGCTGACCCAGGTAGGATCACGCTCACAGTGCTTGTCCTCCGCTACCTCCCTCGCTGGACAGAAGCGAGTATCGCTGGCGGAGGTCTTTCCTGGGGAGAAGTCGCATGGCGGTTGACGTTTCGGAAACTCTAGCGACGGGTCTGCTAACGACGGGGTTGCCAGCGACGGGAATTCTAGCTGCCAACTCCTTAATGGTCCCGCGACTATTTAGCCGACCCGCGAGATGGCGGTTTCCCGCATCGCGAAAGGGTGGGATCGAACGCTCGACGGACGGGGCCACTCCATGAATATTGAACTGCTGCGACGGTCCACGGCCGAGGATCATGCCGCGGTCGAGGGTGCGATTCCGTTGATGGGGACGGACCTGGTGCTGGGACAGTACGTCTCGGTGCTGCGCCGGATGTATGGGATGGTGTCTGCGTGGGAGCGGCTTTGCGAGCGGGACGGACCGCGGTGGATGCAGCCGATGCTGAAGGAGCGGCAGCGGCGGGCGTTGCTGGAGGAGGATCTTCGCGTCTTGGGATCGGAGCTGCCGGGATCGGAGCTGCCGGGATCGGAGCTGCCGGGATCGGAGCTGCCGAACGGAGGTGCGCCGAGGCTGCCGGAATTTGCGAGCGATGCCGAGTTTCTGGGCGCGATGTATGTGATGGAGGGATCGCGGCTGGGAGGATTGATGATTGCAAAGCATGTTGAGGGCGTGCTGGGGTTGGAGGCTGGCCGGGGAGACGCCTATTTTCGAGGGGGTGGGGACAGACGGCAGCGATGTGGAGGGAGGTCCTTGAGGTTCTTCGAACGCGAGTTCCGGACGACGAGACGGAGAGCGTGATCTTAGCGGCTCAGAGGATGTTTCGTAGTTTTGGGGAGTGGATGCGGGGCGCCGTGGGATCGCCTGCCGGAGAGGCTGAACTTCCCCGAATGCGGAATGACAGAAGCCAGCAACGGTGATACAAGAGACGGAAGTGCCGACCCCCCTGCATACAGTTCCTCTGGATCCCTCCACGCCTGAGCTTTTGCGGTGTGAAGACGAAGAGATACGAATTCCAGGAAGCATTCAGACGCACGGCTTTTTGCTGGTGCTGGACGAGCAGTCGAAGCATGTTGTCGCTGCCAGCGAGAACGCGGGGGAGTTTCTGGGGGTGCCCTTCAAGGTGCTTCTTGGAGCGCCGCTGGACACGCTGCTGGAAAGAGAGCCGATCTTCGCCTTGAAGGCGCTCTCGACCTCGGAGGATCAGAGCAGCGTGGCGAGTTATCTGGGTGCGTTCCGGGTTCGCAGCGAACTTTGCACCCTGGTGACGCACAGGGTCGATGGTCTGCTGGTGCTGGAGTTTGAGAGGCTCGACCGGCTGGTCAGTCCGGAGCTGATGAACGTAGTCATTACGAATTTTGTGGGGAAGCTGAGCAGGCTCGGATCGGAGAAGGAGCTTTGCCAGGCGATCACGAAGCAGATTAGAGATCTTACGGGATTCGATCGTGTGCTTCTCTACAGCTTCGACGAGGCGGGGCATGGAACGGTGTTGACGGAGGAGAACTCCGGGATGCTGCCGAGCTACCTGGACCTGCGATTTCCGGCGAGCGATATCCCTGCCCAGGCTCGAGCTCTCTACGTGCTGAATACGATCCGGTGTATTCCGGATGCCACGTACACACCGTCCCCGTTGCGAGGGCTGCCAAGCGTTGGCGTGAAACGGATGGACCTGTCCCAGAGCGTGCTTCGCAGTGTCTCGCCGATTCACCTTGAGTACATGCGGAACATGGGCACGCTCTCATCGATGTCGATCTCGATTGTGTGCGACGGTGAGCTTTGGGGCCTGATCAGTGCGCATCACGCTACGCCGCGGACGGTGCCGTTTTTGATTCGAAGTGCGTGCGACCTCCTGACGAAGGTGGTTGCGACGCAGCTGCGGGCTTTTCGTGCGGCGTCCCAGCTGCAGACCAAGGTTCGCTTCCATGCGGTGCATCGCAGAATCCTGACCCAGATGGCTGCGGAGAACGACTACGTCGCGGCGATGGAATCACAGATCGACGATGTGATGAAGGTGACGGAGGCGGAGGGGGTGGCGCTTCTGGTTGAGGGACGCATCCGTTGTTCGGGGAAGACGCCTTTGAAAGCGGCTCTTGTGCGGATAGCGGAGTGGCTTGATAAGACACCTGCCCTGGAGCTGTTTGAGAGCAGCGAATTAGGCAAGGATCTGGATTGGGCGGGTACGTTCCGCGATGTCGCGAGCGGGATGCTGGCGATCCGGATCTCGGACGTGAAGCGTAGTTATGTTCTGTGGTTCCGGCCGGAGGTGGTTCAAACCGTGAAGTGGGCGGGGGAGCCTGCGAAGTCGGTCGACGAGACGCAGAGACTTCACCCCAGGCGGTCGTTCGCCATGAGGCAGGAGACTCTGCGGGGCAAGTGTATGCCATGGACCGAGATGGAGGTCGAGTCGGCAAGCGAGTTTCGCACGGCTGTTCTGATGATCCACCTGAAGCGTGCGGAAGAGGCTGAGCATTTGAGTGAAGCGCGGTTTCAGCAGCTGACTCACGCGATCCCGAACCTGGTGTGGACGTCGGACGACGAAGGGCATCTGACCTATGTCAACGAGCGCTGGCGAGAGCAGGGCCTTAAGGAGCATGGGCGCTGGTTTGACGCTGAGGGTGTGGCCAGAGAGGATGCCGAACGGTGCCAGACGCTTTGGGACCGAGCCGTCGCGGAGGGACGTCTTTTTGAGGAGGAGGTTCGCCTTCGCGTGGGAACGGAGGGCGCTGAGCGCTGGAATCTGGTACGGGCGGCGCCGTTTACGAGAGCAAATGGAACGCGCGCCGGATGGGTGGGAACGTGTACGGACCTTACGGATCGGCACGCGCGCGAGATGGTGCTGCGCAGGGCTGAGAAGCTGGCGTTGACGGGAAGGATGACGAGCGTCATTGCGCATGAGATTAACAATCCGCTCGAAGCGATCGCGAATCTCGTGTATTTGCTGAAGGGAAGGATGACGGACGACGCGACGGCCCAGGAGTACCTGGGGATGGCAGAGAGCGAGCTGGAGCGCATTTCGGGAATCACGAAACAGACTCTGCGATGGAGTCGCGAGGACGTTCAACGATTGGAATGGACGTTGGCCGGAAGTCTTTTCGATGACGCACTTCGGCTGTTTGCGGGGAAGATTCGGAATCGAGGTGTGACGGTTTCCATTACCGGCGGCACGGAGGTCCGGGTGTTTGGAGCTGTGGGCCAGCTGCGGCAGGTGCTGGCTAATCTGGTCTCCAATGCGCTTGACGCGGTGCCGATTGGAGGCAGGTTTCTGCTGGAGGCGAGGGAGGCGGCAGGTGGCTCGGAGCTGATCGTTGTCGATGCCGGGATGGGCATGAGCCCTGAGGTGCAGAAGCAGTTATTCCAGCCCTTTTATAGTACGAAGGGTGATCTTGGAAACGGACTTGGGCTTTACATCTCCCACGAGATTGTTGAGAGACATGGGGGCTCCCTGCAGGTGGAGTCGGAGGTTGGCGAAGGGACGACGATCCGGGTACAGCTGCCTTTTCCGGAACGACCTTAGCGGATCCGCGAAGGTGGCATCGAAGAGTAGATGCTCGTTCTAGCCTCAGCTTCGCCCCGCCGTCGCGAACTCCTGACCCAAGCAGGTTTTAGCTTTCTGATTGAGACCGCCGATATTCCCGAGATCCCTGAGCCTGGGGAGGACGCGGCCACGTTTGTTCTGCGGCTCGCGGAAGCAAAAGCCCAGGCGGTATGGGCGAGGAGATACGCCGACACAGCCTCCGGGGATGGGCGGGCGAGTGATCCCCCAGTGATTCTCGGCGCCGACACGTGCGTGCTCTGCCAGGGGGAGATCCTGGGCAAACCGAGCGACCAGGCGGAGGCTCGACGAATGCTCGAGCTTCTCTCGGGCCGTACCCACCAGGTGCTTACGGGTTTAGCCGCGATTACCGCGAAGGAGTCCTTCGCGGACGTCGAGATCACCCATGTGACCTTCAACATGATTGAGGAGACGGAGCTCGTTCATTACCTCGGAACGGGGGAGCCGCTTGACAAGGCTGGCGCTTACGGGATCCAGGGATACGCGGCGCGTTGGATTCCGCGTATCGAGGGCGATTACTTCAATGTTGTCGGACTTCCGATTGCACGCACGGTGGCGCTGATCGCTGAGGCTCAGGCGGCAGCCGAGAGGGCTTTGACGGGAGAGGACAAGTAAGGATGGCCAACGGACTAGCTGGTTACGTCGGCGATCATTGCGGCCAGCAGAGCGGTTCTGGGGGCCAGGTGTTCGATGACGACATGTTCATGGGCTGCGTGGGCTCCGGCGCCGACCGCGCCCATGCCATCGAGGGTCGGGACACCAAGGGCGGCGGTGAAGTTACCGTCTGACCCACCGCCGGTAGCTGCCTCGCGGAGTTCAAAGCCCATCTGAGCGGCCAGGTCTCGTGCTCGCTCGAACAGCCTTGCGGTTCCCTCCGATCTCTCCATGGGTGGGCGGTTTGTTCCGCCGGTCACGGAAAGAGAGCAGGCAGGATCGGTGGACTGGAGAGTACGCAGAAGAGCGTCTACTTCTGACGCGTCCGCGGCAGTTGCTGTGCGAACGTCGATCTCACACCGGGCATATTCCGGAATCACGTTGGGCCGTGTTCCGCCAGCGATCAGGCCGCAGTTTAGCGTACGGTTTTTAGTTGGATCGGTGAAGCTGGAGAGGGTCTCGATGAGACGCGCCAGCTCTCGGATAGCGGAGTGCCCGCGTTCAAAATCGACTCCGCTGTGCGCCGCAACACCCCTTACCTCCAGGAGGTAGTGACCGACTCCTTTGCGTGCGGACTTATACGCCAGGCCCTGTGCCGGCTCGAGGACGAAGACTGCTTCGGATTCGAGCGCCAGCCGCTCCGTGATCTCTCGGGAGACGGGGCTGCCGACCTCTTCCTCGCTGTTGAGAAGAATGCGGAAAGACGGTTGCAACCGGCTCATTCTGAGCGCTTTAGAAGCTGCGAGAGCCATGACGACACCGGCCTTCATATCGAGTACACCCGGACCCCAGAAGCATCCCGCTTTCACCTTCCAAGGCATTGAATTGAGAATGCTTATGGGCCAGACGGTGTCGAGATGGCCAAGCAGGAGGAGGGGATGGGGCGGAGCTCCAAAGGAGAGCTCGAGGATATCCCCGAAGCTGTCTTGTTTGTACAGTTTAGGGATAGCTCCAAGGTCTCTGGCTAGCGCTGAAACGAGGCTGCTGGCACGGTCAACACCGGCCTTGTCTTCGGTGGGCGACTCGACGAGTACCAGATCACGCAGATGCTGCTCAATCCAGGGAAGTTGCTGGTTCGCGTGATGCAGAAGAGTCTCTGGGTTCATCCGTGCGTTTCTTATAACAGGTACGGACGGTGGTGGTGTTTCCCGCTGAGCGACTGTGGTGAAAATGACACGGTATGCGGTGTTCTCGGAGTTGTAACGTGTGGCGGTTGGGAGGTGTCGATGCAGCCCCAGTTTGAGCGCACGATCGGCGATGTGGTGGAGTTCGAGGGGGTTGGCCTGCACAGCGGGGCGCAGGTGCAGATGCGACTGCTGCCGGCGCCCGCAGGTTCAGGCATTGTCTTCCGGCGGACGGACCTGGACAACTTCGAGATTCCAGCAACGGGGCGCAATGTGGCCAAGGTGAGCTATGCGACGAGCCTGATGCGGGGGAGCGTGCTGATCTCGACGACGGAGCACCTGCTTTCGGCGCTGATCGGGATGGGCGTTGACAACGTAATTATCGAGGTGGACAACCTTGAGGTGCCGATTCTTGACGGCAGTGCTCTTCCGTATGTGCTGTGCTTTGAGCGGGTTGGGCTGAAGCAGCAACGGCGGCGGAGGGAGTTTCTGCGCATTCTGAAGGATGTTGAGGTGAGAGAAGGGACCAAATTCATAGGGCTGTATCCGGGACCGGGGTACAGCATCGATTACGAGATTGATTTTCCGCCGCCGATCGGGAGGGCGAGGTTTGTGGGGGAGTTGGAGGACGATTACTCGCGGCTGATCGCTCCGGCGCGGACGTTTGGCTTCAAGGAGGACGAGGCTATGCTGCGAAACATGGGGCTGATTCGCGGGGTCTCCGATGAGTGCGCGATTATTGTGAGCGCGGGCGGGGTGCAGAATGGCCCGCTGCGGTTTCCGGATGAGTTTGTGCGGCATAAGGTGCTGGACCTGATTGGGGACCTGGCGCTGGCGGGACGGCGGATCGAGGGCCGGGTGGTGGCGGAGAGGGCGGGGCATGCGATGCATACCGCTCTGGTGAAACGGCTTATGCAGGACCGGTCGGCGTGGGAGATGTGGCGGGGGCGCGATGAAGGGACGGCGGCGGTGCAGGCTGAAGAGATTACATCGGCGGTGGCGTAGAGATATCGGTGAGAACGATGGCGTAGCCGCTTCGACACTCTTTGATCGCAAAATGGAACGCAGGGTAGCGGTCCGGCATCCCGGTTAGGCTTCAACCCTGCCACCGACCAAAGCTTCGTGGACGCAGATGGCGGATAGGATAGGCGCGATCAGGGCGACGGGAACCAGGAACTCTGGAAGCACCAGGAACTCTGGAATGAGACCTGTAGAGCGGGCGTCGACCAGATTTGGGCGTTGAAGACATGGAAGCGGGCCAGGACCCCGCCGAAGATCCGAAGTTCTCCCAAGTGAGATTTGCAAAGGACATGATCTGGTCGATGACTTACGGCTAACTGAACCGCGCGCGGCGCACAGATAGTTTGTGTTTACATGCAGTCGATCCACCGATAGAATCCGCGTTACACGAGAAATAAAAGCAGGTTTGTAAGTTATCTGACGGGTGTACCTAGCCGCCGGGTAGTTGGCCTATCACTTTGGAGGGTTATGCGCGCTTTTTTTCGATTAGCTTTCGTTGCGGCAGTTATTGTGGCCGGCTCTAACAGAGTGTCTGGCCAAGCCACGGCGAGCGGCAATATCGTCGGCACCGTGACAGATACTACTGGCGCCGCCGTTCCCAACGCCACGGTTACGGCCGTCAACAAAGGCGAAAATACCGAGCGCACGACCAGCACGAACGGCTCGGGGCAGTACCGTTTCGACCTTCTGCCGATTGGGAGGTATAGCGTTACCGTCCATGCAGCGGGGTTTAGCGCGGCACAGGTGAGCGGGCTTGAACTGCTGGTGGGCACAACGGTAACGGCGAACCTGCCGGTGCAGGCGGGACAGATCAGTACGACGATCGAGGTCTCAACCGGCAATCAATTGGTTGATGCGGAGAAGACGGATAGCTCGACGGCAGTGACGCCGCAGCAGATCACGGACCTGCCGCTGAACGGACGAGACTTCGCGAACCTGGCAATTCTTGCACCCGGGGTGAAGTTGGTGGACAGCTATGACCCGACCAAGAATAGATATGCTGTCTATGCTGTAAACGGATCGAGCGGCCGGAACACGAACACGACTGTGAATGGAATCGACAATAAGGACAACACGGTTGGGGGCGCCGTGATGCAACTGCCGCTTGAAGCAGTCCAGGAGTTCAGGATCAGCACGAACCGGTTCTCTGCAGAGAACGGACGCAGCGAGGGAGCGGCGCTGAACGTGGTCACGAAAGCGGGGACGAACCAGTATCACGGAAGTCTTTACGGATTCTTCCGCAACCAGGCGATCCAGACCAACAACGCGATCGCCGAGCAGGCCGGACAGCCGAAGCCCGACTACAGCCGGCAGCAGTATGGCGGATCGTTCGGCGGGCGTATTCGCAGAGACAAGGACTTTGGATTCTTTGCGTATGAGGGGCTGCGCGAACGGTCGAGCCTCTCGGTGACCGACCTCGCATTCCAGGAGCTCACGCTGGCCGTTCCTCTTGGAGCGCAGCCATCGCACACGCTTGCCACACCGTATGACGAGAAGCGCTACAACGGCCGGCTCGACCATGTGTTCAACGAACGTGAGAAGGCGTACGTAAGCTACTCCGCGCAAGACAACAAGAGCAACAACGATCAATCGACGCAGCAGGCGGATCTGTCCGAGGGCAACTTCACGATCAACGATCTGATCCTGACGAATCTGACGCTGAGCTCAATTCTGACGAACACGATGGTCAACAATGCCACGGTTGGCTTTCAGTACTGGAACAACCTGATCGACTCGAAGACCCGCACGCCCTACTTTCTGTTTCCAGACGGCGTGAGCTTTGGAACTAACGTAAACGTGCCGCAGAAGTCGAGTCAGCACAAATTCCAGTTTCGGGACGATTTCTCTTATACCCGTGGCAAGCACACGGTGCGGGCGGGGGTGGACTACATCTACGAGCCGCAGGTGGGAGGGTTCTTCGAGAACAACCCCACGCCGGAGTTCGACTTCTTCGATACGGCCGCGAATCTGCTGGGCAACAAGACACTTTATCCGAATGGCTTCGCAACCGCGGGCGTGATCCAGGCTTCGACTGGAACCTCCGGTGATCCGAGTTTCAACCTGTCGCCGAAGATGTTTGGTGTCTATCTCGAGGACGATTGGCGCGCGACCTCGCGGCTGCTGCTCAACATCGGGCTTCGCTACGACCGCGACATCGACACGTATGGAATCGCAACGCAGGCAAATAGCCGGAGCCACCAGGAACTGATCGCCGCGGCGGCGACGAATGTGGCCACGGTACCGGCGACGGGCCCGGTGACGCAATACGGCTTCGGGTACACGCCCAGCCTTTCTTACATCGGCGGCAACTACACCGGCTGCCGAAGAACGATGTCCTTGACCTGAGCCCGCGGATCGGCTTCTCGTACGATGTTGGCGGAAATGGACGGCTGGTTTTGCGCGGGGGCTACGGCCTCTACTTCGGCCAGACGTTTGAGAATATACCGCTCTTCATGATTCAGCAGTCGAACAACACGGTGTTTGCGAACACGTACAGCATCGCCTGCAATGGCCCAAGCGATACAACCTGCTCCTCCGACAACACGGTTCCGGGGACGGGAATTCTGCTGAGCAAGTACAGGTATGGTGTCGACCCCCTGCCAGTGATCCCACCAGCTTCCCACAACCTGGCCGTGGGCTCCACAGGGCGCATCATGGACCCGAACTATCGGAATCCGTACTCGCAGCAGATCAATGCCGGGATCCAGTTCGCGCCGACTCTTCACTCGGTGATCGAGGTCGAATATGTCCAGTCACGCGGCATCCACGAGAACAAGACTGTAAACGTGAATCCGACGCAGTACTTCGCGGGCGGGGCACGGCCCTTCTCTGCCGCGTTCGCTGCGGCCGGTGTGCCGAGGCTCGGACGAATTGCGGATGAGCAGTCCATCGGCCGTTCCTACTATGATGGGCTGAACGTCAGCTACCGTCAGTCGATGTACAAGCACTTCAGCGCGACGTTGAATTACACGTACGGGAAGGCGCTTGCGTTCGAGGGGAACCCAGCGGCCTTCCGCAACACGGCGACGAACCCCTTCTTAGGACAGCTTCGCCATGCCGATTTCGGCCGTGCACCGAACGACGAAAAGCATCATGTCACTGCGGCCGGAACGATCGGACTGCCGTTCCGGATCGAGATTTCGCCGATACTTTCCGTTGGCTCTGCAAGGCCGCTTGATATCCTCGAGGCGAGCAGCGATCTATGGCAGATTGGCAGCGGTCGCGGCGCACCGCATGCGGCCATTCTGACAGGAGCGCGAGAGACGCCTCAGGCCTACCGCGAGTACCTGACCACGGCAAAGGCGGCAGTTGCTGCGGATCCCACGAAGAAGACGACTTTACCCAGTTATTACAAGAGCTGTCTTGCATCGGGCGCCTGCCGCGAGGTTTCCTACAACTCGTATCACGGCAACCCTGTGATACAGCTCGATGCACGCATCGGAAAGAGCATTGTGTTGCATGATCGCTACAGCGTGAGCCTCTTCTTTCAGGGGTTCAACCTGACGAATCCCGCCAACTACGGAAATAATTTTGACGGCAACGTCTCAAATGCAAGTTCGACTTTTTTGAAGCCGCTGGGCTTTGTCAATCCGAGCAGCACGATCGTTCCGCGCTCCTTCACGGGTGAGTTTGGAGCAAGATTTTCGTTCTAGTCTACTGAGCGCAATTCGACGAAAGTGGCTCGACCGGGTCGGGCTACTTTGGCGAAATGAGAAACTTCTGCGAAGCATACGGTGACGAAGAAAACAATCGGCACCATGCGACCAAGTTGTCGAAGCGGTCCCGGATCCGCGAACAACGTTGAACATACCGTCTCTATCGATACATTTTGGAAACCAAGCGCAGCCAGCGCCCTGTCGTGCCCGCGAAGGCCCTTTGCATGGCCATCTCTGTAGCCAAGAACTGCAGGCCGATGGCATAGGTCGGATACGGATGCACGATGCCGGCAAGCCCCTGCAGGCTAATGCCGCGATCGATCGCGATTACGACCTCCGTGATGGCTTCGCTGGCGCGTTCGCCAACGATGCTTCCGCCGACGATCTCGCCACTCGCAAGCGCAATCAGTTTCAGGAAGCCACGGCGGTCGTCCTCACTAACGGCGCGATCGACACGTGCGAGGTCAAGGGTCTTCACCTGCAACTTATCACCGTACCTGGCGCGCGCATCGCTTTCGGTCAGGCCCACCTGGGCGACCTCCGGCGAGGTGAACGTCACACGGGGCATTGCCTTCGGCGTTCCGGCGCTCCTACCCGGCAACAGCGCATTGCGTGCTGCGTGAAAGCCTTGCCAACCCGCCAGATGCGAATACTGCGGACCACCAACCACATCACCCGCGGCATAGATGTGGCGCGCGGAGGTACGGAGGTAAGCATCCACGCCGATGCCTGCGGGCGAGTAGCGTACACCAGCGCTTTCGAGCTTAAGCCCCTCCACACTGGGCGACCTGCCCGCCGCCACCAGCAGTATGTCGCCTGTAACCTGTCCGTCGACCGTTGACACCGTCAGCGTATCGCCCTGAGCCGTTACCTTGGTAGCACGCCCACGCATCCAGTCGACGCCTTCCGCCGCAAAGACCTCCGCGAGTACGCCGCTCGCCTCTGGTTCCTCATGGGGCAGCAGCTTATCGGCAATGAGCGTGACCTCCGCACCCAAACGGCGATAGCTCTGCGCCACCTCGCACCCCACCGGGCCACCGCCGATGACGATTAGGCGTTGCGGCAGACGATCGTTCGTAAAGATCTGCTTGTAGGTGAGGTAGGGCACGGCGCTTAGGCCGGGGATCTCGGGCGAGGCGGGATGAGCTCCGGTATTGACCAGAAACTTGCCGGCAGTGATGCGGCGGTCGCCCACACGCAAGGTGTGCGGGTCGAGAAACGCTGCCGTGCCGAGCAGCACGTCCATGCCCTTCGCGCGCATCGCTTCGGGTGTTGTCGGCGCGTAGATATGCGCGATCGTGGAGTCGAGCCAGGCGCGCACCTGCGGCATGCTGGTCTGCATCGCCTGTGCGCCTACACCAAAGCGCTCAGCCTCACGCACACTGTGGGCCACAGACGCCGCCTTGATGAGCGACTTGCTCGGCACGCATCCCGACCATGTACAGTCTCCACCGATGCGCTCCTTTTCGAGCAACACCACGCGTGCGCCCAGCTTGACGGCGAAGTCGGCCGCGATGAGCCCGGAGGCACCAGCGCCGATGATTGCGAAGTCGTAGTCGTAGCTCATCCCGCAGTCTCCCCGGCTTCCCCCGTTGCGTCGCGCGTCATCCTTGTCATCAGCGCAAGCCCCAACATCGCCAGCAGCACCGTTCCCAGCAGCAGGCCGTCGAAATGGAACAGCCTGCCAAGCCAGCCTGCCATCAGGGAACCCACGATCGCGCCCACACTCAGCAGTACAGAGTAAATACCCATTGCGCTGCCCTTTCCAAGGCCGCCGTGCAGCGATCCAGCCAGCCATGACAGCGCCGCCGGGGTGAAGCCGGTCTCCACCAGAATCAGCAACGCCGTGGTGATGCCCAAACCCCAGCGATATGCTCCGGCGGAGGGCGATGCATGGTTCATAAGATAGAACCCCAGGCAGACGGGCAACATCGTTGCAAGCGAAAAGAGCATGGTGCGGCGCACCCCAACGCGCGGCATGGCCACACTCCAGATTGTGACGCCCACACCAAACAGCAGAGCGTAGAGGAGCAGCACCCAGCCGAAGCGGGTGGGTGACGCCGCGTACAGACCGTCGAAGTATTGCGTCCTGGTCGGCGAGGAGGGCGAGGTCATCAGAAAGGCTAGCGTGGGACCGAGCCACAAGCCCGTCACGGCGTTCACGCAGAGCCACACCGGCGCCAGCCGCCGCACCGAAGGGTCTCTCAACGCGAGCCGGAGTCCTTCCACCGCACCGCGAGCCGCGTTGTGCTTCGCCTTTCCCGCGAAGACGGTCAGCAGCATCGCGGCCACCGTGTAACCCACTGCCATCAGGCTGAACGCCGAAGTTCCGAAGTGCTGCCAGAGCTGCGTGGCAGCGACGCCACCCAGCGCCAGCCCGGCGAGCAGTGACAGCTCGAAGAAGCTCATCGCTCGCGCACGTTCGCGCAGATCGTGCCGCGTGCGGTCTGCCAGCCACGCCAGCAATGGCGGCGTAACTGCCGCAACACTTACGCCCTCCAGCAACCGGCTTAGATAGAAGACTGAAACGCTGTGGGTAAGGCCGAAGAGCTGGACCGCGACGGCTCCCAGCAGCGCTCCGAGCACCATCAACCAGCGCGGTGACCACGCATCCGCCAGCATGCCGAGCGGGATCGAAAACAGCAGCTCCGCCGCAAACGCCATAGCACCCAGTGCACCCGCGGTACCTGCACCGGCACTCCCCGTGTGGCTTACCTGCAGACGCACCAGGTAAAGTCCCACGAGCGTGCCGCTCGCACTGCCAACGACCCGCAGCAACCCGTTTGCTGCTAGTGTGCCGGTCAATGATCCGCGGTCGCTTGCCATCGAACTCAAACTCCTGCGGCGTATCATCAGGCTCATCGATCGTAAGAAGGCTGCTCGAGTGTACGCTGTTTGAGCGCGGCTTTTTCAGCGTCGGCAGAGTAAACGTCTGGGGAAGCGGCTTATGGATTCTTTACTGCATCTTGAGAGACGGCCTGGTGAAACAGCCGCCAGGCCGTCCGAGAAAAAAGACGCTGACTACGTCTTCTACGAGCTCACGCGGAGTATTTGCCCGGACTGCCGGATGGTGATCGACGCCAAGGTGCTGCTGCGTGATAACAAGGTCTACATGAGGAAGCGCTGTCCCACGTGCGGCCCCTTCGAAGGCCTGATCTATGGGGATGCGCAGGCCTACGTCGCCTTCGGGAAATACAACAAGCCCGGCACGATTCCGCTCGCCTACTCAACGGAGATCGTCGATGGATGTCCCCATGACTGCGGCCTGTGCCCCGATCATCAGCAGCACGCCTGCCTTGGCATCATCGAGGTGAACAGCGCCTGCAACATGGCTTGTCCGCTATGCTTCGCGAACGCGGGTCCGGGCTTCTCGCTTACGCTGCCGGAGGTGGAGCAGATGCTCGACCATTTCGTGGCGACCGAGGGCAATCCGGAGGTCGTGCAATTTTCCGGTGGCGAGCCGACAATTCATCCCCAGATTCTCGACTTCGTGCGCGCCGCCCACGCACGCGGCATTCCGCACGTCATGATCAACACCAACGGCAAGCGTCTCGCCGTAGACGACCGCTTCCTGGCCGAGCTGAATGAAGTGCGCGCTTCGATCTACTTCCAGTTCGATGGCTTTGAGGAGGAGACCTACCGCATCATTCGCGGTGAGCCCGGCATCCTTCCGGAGAAGCTCAAGGCACTCGACCGCCTCGCCTCCATCGGAGTCAACGTCACCCTCGTGCCGGCAATAGAACGCGGCGTCAACGAGCACGAGATCGGTCGCATCATCGACTTCGCGATCCGGCATCCCGCGGTGCGCGGCATCAACTTTCAGCCGGCCTTTCACGCCGGGCGCCACATGCAGCACGATCCCATGCAGCGCATGACGATCCCCGACATTCTAGAGCTGATTGAAGCGCAGACCGCCAAGCAATTCATGGTCTCGGATTTCATTCCCGTGCCGTGCTGCTTTCCCACATGCAACTCCGTGACCTATGCGCTGATCGAAGGAGAGAACGTGACACCACTCTCGCGCATCGTGAACGTCTACGACTACCTGGACTACATCACCAATCGCGTGATGCCGGACTTTTCGCTCGAGATCCGCAAGGCCCTCGAAGGTCTGTGGTCGTCGTCTTCGGTGCCGGGTTCACAGAAGTCCGCGGAGCAGTTCCAGCTCTCGTGCGAGGCTTGCGGTATTCCCGGCGATGGAACGCTCGGGGACCTGGCGAAGAACATGCTCATGATCATGCTGCAGGACTTCATGGATCCCTACACCTTTAATCAGAAGAACCTGATGAAGTGCTGCAAGGAGTTCCTGATCCCTGGCGGCAAGCAGATCCCCTTCTGCGCCTACAACACCATTGGGTATCGCGAGCAGGCTCGTGTGCAGCTCGATGCGATGGAGCCTGCGCGTCGTCAGGCGCGGCGTGAGGGTGTCCCGTTCACACCGCAGCCGGTCGTCTTCGATGTAAAGAACGTTCAGTGGTCGCGGGCCGAAGCGATTGGTCAGCTGCAGGCCATTCAGCCGGTGGTGATCGGGTGATCGAGAGTCATTCCGATCCCACCGCGGCACCGCCCGAAGCCCTAGTCAAGCAGTGCTGCACCACCTTCTACGGAAGCGACTCCGCACGGTTTCTGCTTGGCGACAGCTTCCATCCCGGCGGCACTCAGTTAACCCACGAGCTCGCCGATCGCCTCGGTCTTGGACGGAACTCCTGCGTGCTCGACATCGCCTCGGGTCGTGGAACCAGCGCCCTGTATCTCGCGGAACACTTCGGCTGCGAGGTTGTCGGCGTCGACCTCAGCGAAGAGAATGTTCGCCTGGCCGCGGCTGCAGCCGTCGAGCCCGGTCTCAGCGATCGGGTCCACTTCACCCTCGGCGACGCCGAGCATCTCGCACTGGCGGACGCAAGCTTCTCGGCCATAATCTGCGAATGCGCGTTCTGCACGTTTCCTGATAAAGCCGCAGCCGTGCGCGAGTTCTATCGCGTCCTGGTTCCCGGAGGCAGGCTTGGTCTCACCGACCTGACCAAGGTGGCAGGAACTGCCTCCGCGCTTGCAGGCCTGCTTGCCTGGATCGCCTGTATCGGGGATGCTCAAACGGCGGACCGCTACGAAGCATGGTTGCATTCGGGCGGCTTTCAGATCGACGAGCGCCTCGACCGCAGCGAGTGCCTGGCGGAAATGGTTCAGCAGGTCCGGGGCAGGATGCTTGTAGCCGAGGTCATGGTGGGGCTTCGCAAGCTCGACATCCCTGGACTCGACCTTGCGCAAGCGAAGCATTTTCTGACAGCCGCAACCGAAGCCGTCAGCAAGCGCGAACTCGGCTACATCCTTCTGGCCGCCACAAAACCACTCGGCTAAAGCAAGTCCGGTCTCAAGCCCGATGCTTGACCAGAGATTGAAGCGTGAGCTGACACGTGCTTTCCCGGGCTACCTGGGCGCGCAGTAGAAGCTGCGTTGACGAAGGTCGTTCGTTCGGCCACGTCTGTGAGCACTCCCGGTTGGGTTCGCGGTTGCGCGTACTTTGGCCGAAAGAAGGGAACGGGTTTTGCATCAAAATGGTAAGAGATGAAGACTGCCACCAGTAACCCCGCACGAAAAGCCTCCAGGAGGCAGGTGCCTTCTGCTTATCATCGACTCCATACACTCCTCCACACGATGCGCTGCATCGGAGAGCGCGAGGATGCACTCTGCGAGATGTTGCATGAGCTTAAGAACTCCAGCGGAGTCTCTGACCAGCAGGCGAGTGAACTTCGCAGCATTCTGGAACACTTGCCGTCTCAGGACTATCTGGACGACCTTCGATCGATGACCGACTTACTCGACCAGCCGCGGCGCAAGCCGGATTCGGATCTCAAACAACTTGCGAAACGCGTCGCGAATCGGAAGGGGTCCGTCGCGAACACCAGTGCTTCTGCGAAGTCTCGGCCCATGCGAAGCAGGGAATCGGACAGGTCGTTTACCAAAGAGCAAGCTGAAATCAAAGTTCATCGAGCTTGAAGCACCCTGTCCTTTTCGTTAGCGACTCCCTCTGTGAAAAGGGCCTCATCCTTGCTGGACCGCGCGGCTCTCAGCAACACCTCCCGGGCCCGCGCAGCTTTCCTCTACCTGGGCGGCTGCCTCAAGCGTCTTTAGCTCCTGGTTCGTAACGTGGTGAAAGAGTGGTGCGATGAGTGTTTCTAATTCGCCGCTTGACAAGAGAGGGGCCGCGGCGATCCCACTTGCTGCAATCGCTCTGGGATCGAATCTAGCGTCGGAATTTGGCGATCGCAAGGAAAATCTGCGCGAGGCAATCCGCCGGCTGGGGGAGCTAGGGCAAGTGGTGGCGGTCTCAAATTTCTATGACACGGAGCCGGTGGGTTCGGTCGAGCAGCCGAGATTTCTGAATGGGGTGCTGCTGCTTGAGACGGGGATGGGGGCGGAGCAGTTGATGGAGGGGCTGCTTGAGGTGGAGCGGGGGATGGGAAGGGTCCGACAGCCCGGGGTGGAGAAGGGGCCGAGGGTAATCGATCTTGATCTGCTGCTGTTTGGGGAATGGGTGATGGCTACGGAGAAGCTGACGCTTCCGCATCCGGCGATGCACGAGCGGCGATTTGTGCTGGAGCCGTTGGCGGAGATTGCGCCGGAGATGGTGCATCCGGTGCTGGGGAAGACGGTGCGGGAGATGCTTGGGGAGGTTTGACGTTTTGGAAGTTGGGCGGGGAAGTTTGGTAGAGGAGCGGGACCTTCTCTGCGTTCAGGATCACAGATCGAACGGGGCGATGATACCACTCCGGGCGGGTGAGTTGATTGGGAAGTGAGAGTGTGTGGGAGCTTGCCTGGTTGACATCAGACAGGCGGCGGCATAGGTTTCGGTTCGGAAGCTGTTGAGCTGGGATGAGGGGGAGGGATAGTGCATCGACGCACGTTGTTGAAGATGGCGGCACTTTCGGCGGGGGCGGTGGGGACGCGGGCTTCGTTGCTGGGAGCGATGGCGGATGGGGCAGCGTCGAGGCCGGTGAAGCGGGTGCTGCTGGTGACGAAGTGTCATCTCGATGTCGGGTTCACGATGACGCAGGCGAAGGTGATGCGGAGGTACTTCGACGTGTACTATCCGGCGGCGATGAAGACGGCGGCGGAGCTTCGGCGGGCGGGGGGCGACCGGTACGTCTGGACGACGGGATCGTGGCTGCTGTACGAGTATCTGGAGCAGGCTTCGACGGTCGATCGGAAGGAGATGGAGCAGGCGGTGTTGGCTGGGGATATTACGTGGCATGCGCTTCCGTTCAGCTGGCAGACGGAGATGCTGGATCGATCGATGATCGAGGGGGCGCTGGGATTTTCGGAGCGGATGGATGCGCGCTTCGGGCGGAAGACGATCGGGGCGAAGATGACGGATGTGCCGGGTCACTCGCGGGGGATGATTGCGCCGCTCGAGGCTCATGGAGTTCGGCTGCTGGATATAGGGGTGAATGCGGCGAGCACACCGCCGGATGTCCCGGATGTGTTTTTGTGGAAGGACTCGGCGGGCAGGTCGCTGGCGATGATGTATCACCGGCATGACTATGGGAGCGTGCTGCAAGTTCCGGGGACCGATGTGGCGGTGGATGTGGAGGTGCGCAACGACAACAGCGGACCGCATACGCCGGCGGAGATCGCGGCGATGTATGCGAAGCTGCGGGCGCAATTTCCGGGGGCGACGATCGAGGCCTCGTCGCTGAACGAGGTGGCGGCGGTGGTGGATACGGTGCGGGCGACGCTGCCGGTGGTGACGGGGGAGATTGGCGATACGTGGATCTACGGGGTGGCGAGCGATCCGGTGAAGGTGGCGCAGTATCGGGAGGCGGCGCGGCTGCGGAGGGCGTGGGTGAAGGGCGGTCGATTCGCGGCGGGCGACGATACGGATCGGAAGCTGCTGCGACGTCTGCTGCTGGCGGTCGAGCATACGTGGGGCACGGACACGAAGAGCTATCTGGACAACGGGCACTATCGTCCGAAGGACCTGGCGGGGGTGCTGGGGGAGCCCGGATACCAGGTGATGGAGGTGAGCTGGAAGGAGAAGCGCGACGACATCGGGGCGGGGATTGCCACGCTTCCGGAGGATCTGCAGAGAGAGACGTCGGCGAGGTTTGCGGAGCAGCGGGCGACGGCTCCATCGACGGAGGGGATGAGCCGATGGGACGCTTCGCGGTTGGTGGAGACGGCGCACTTCACGATCGGGCTGGATGCGAAGACGGGGGCCATCACGCGGCTGCGGAACCGGGTGTCGGGTCGGGAGTGGGCGACGGCTGAGCATCCGCTGGCGCTGTTCACGTACCAGACGCTCTCGGGGGCGGACTACGTGGCGTACCGGGAGCGGTACATCAAGTCGAAGGAGGACTGGGCGCCGCGGGACTTTGGCAAGCCGGGGATTGAGGCGTTCGGCGCGGTCTCGCGGGAGTGGCAACCGCGGCTGGAGGAGTGCTGGAGATCGAAGGATAACAGCGGGGATCGGCTGGTGCTGCGGATGTCTATCAAGGACAGTGCGGCGATGGCGACGGGCAATGTGGCCTGGCCTAGGGAGATGGTTCTGGAGCTGCGGATGCCGAAGGCGGAGGCTCGGGTGGATGTGCGGCTGACGACGATGGGCAAGGAGGCGAACCGGATGCCGGAGGCGATGTGGCTGAGCTTCGATCCGGTGACGCGGGAGTCGTCGCAGAGGGGTGATTTGCAAGGGAGCAGAGCGGGCGCGAAGGGGTGGAGGATGGAGAAGGTGGGCGAGTGGATCGATCCTGAGGACGTGGTGCGGGGAGGCGGGCGGACGATGCATGCGGTGGCGGAGGGAGTGCGGTACACGGATGCGGCGGGGAAGGCGTTCGAGGTGCGAACGATGGATGCGCCGGCGGTGGCGGTTGGGGAGAGATCTCCGATCAACTTTCGGCTGGAGCAGCCCACCATGGCGGGGGGTGTGCATTTCAGCCTGTTCAACAATGCCTGGGGGACGAATTATCCGCAGTGGAGCGGTGGCGACTGGGCTTACCGGTTCTCGATGTTTGGCTGAGAAGCCGGAGATCTAGGGAGCAATCACAGCTTTATATCTCCCCGGTATAGTTGGGGCTGTGGAGCTTGGGCGATGAGTGTCGGTCGGTCTGTTCGGTCGTTTCGGTCGACTGTTGTGCTGCTGGGATTGATGCTGGCGGGCGGTTCGGCTTGGGGGCAGGGGTGTGCGCCGGGGGGCGGAATGGGCGGTGGGATGGCTGCGTCGGCGGAGGGGGCAGCGAGACCGGTGCGGATGGAGGGGATCGGGAACGCTCGGATCGAGATGACGACCTCGAGTGAAGAGGCTCGGTTGTGGTTTCTGCAGGGGTTGAACCTGCTGCATGACTTCTGGGACTACGAGTCGGAGCGGGCTTTTGGGGAGAGTGTGCGGCTGGATCCGGAGTGTGCGATGTGCTGGTGGGGTTTGGCGGAGGCGCAGCACTTTCGGGATGAGGACTCGGCGGCGGCGAAGGTTTCTTTGAAGCGGGCGAAGGAGTTGCGAAAGAAGGCCTCTCCGGCGGAGCGGCTGTATATCGAAGCAGCGATGCAGGAAGAGGAGGCGAGGGAGAGGGAGGGGAGGGCTGCCGGTAAAGGAAAGGCGGCGGCTGCCGATAGGGAGGAGACAGAGGGGAAGGCTGACAGGGAGGCGCGGGAGTTCAAGGAGTTCCGGGAGTCGAAGGCGACGAGGACGCTGCGGAGGCTGGTGGCGATGCGGCCGGAGGAGGTGGAGGCGAAGGTGTTTCTGGCGGAGTCGCTGATGAACGGGTTCAACGGCGATGGAACGCCGAAGGCGGGGACGGCGGCGGGGCAGGCGGTGCTGCGGGAGGTGCTGGCCAGGCATCCGGAGGACTCGGCTGCGAACCATTACTGGATTCATGCGGTCGAGCCGGGCAATCATCCGGAGTGGGCGCTTGAGAGTGCACGGAAGCTGGACGAGATGGCGCCGGCGAGTGGGCACATGGTGCATATGCCGGGGCACATCTTCTACAGGACGGGGGATTACGAGCGGGCGCGGACCTCGTTTGAGCGGTCGATGGCGGTCGATGAGGCTTACCTGTGCGAGCAGCACGTCGGGGTCGATCACGACTGGAACTATGTGCACAACATGATGTACCTGATTGCGGACCTGCTCGAAGAGGGACGGGTGGCGGAGGCGACGAAGGTGTCGGCGAAGCTGAATGGGGCGCGAGGGGAGACGTCGGCGACGCTCTACCGGTTCAGCACGCGGGACGGGCTGACGCGGTTGAATGTGGCGCTGCCAGTGGTGCTGCGTGGAGGGGAGTGGGAGCGGGCGGCGGCCATGCTGGAGGGAAGCAAGCCGGATGCAGGGTTGCGGACGATGGTGTGGGTGCGCGGGGCGCTGCTCGAGTATGTGCGGGGCATGGCGGCGCTGGAGCGAGGCGATGCGGCCGGGGCGGCGCGGCATCGCGAGGCGTTGGATGAGGCGATGAAGGTGGAGCCGGAGGGTGGAGGCATGGGGGCGGGCATGAAGGGGATGGGCGGGCATCCGATGCCGGCGATGGCGGGGACCGGGAGCAAGGATATGGAGATGAAGCCGGTGCGGAGCTTTATGGAAGTGGCGGCGATGGAGCTGCGGGGATCGGTGCTGATGGCGGACGGCAAGCGGGCGGAGGCGGATGCTGCATTTGAGAGGGCGGCGGAGGCGGAGGCGGCGCTTGGCTACCATGAGCCGCCGAACTATATCCGGCCGGTGGCGGAGACGCGGGGTGATGCGTTGATGCGGGCGGGGCGGTATGGGGAGGCGAAGGCAGCTTATGCGGGTGCTCTCAAGGAGCGGCCGAACTCGGGATACCCGCTGTATGGAATTGCGCGGGCGGAGGCCGGGGCGGGTGATGAGGCGGGGGCGACGGCTGCGTTTGGGAGGATGCTGGCGGCGTGGAAGGGTGCGGATACGGGGTTGCCGCAGGTGGTGGCGGCGCGGGTGTGGGTGGCGGCGCATGGGGCGGCGGGGGGCACTGGAGCGCAGTAGGGTTGCTTGCGCGATTTACGTAATTGGGCGGTCCTAGGACGAAGGCTAGAGATGCAAGCACACGAATTAAGCGGATCCATTCCCTGCGCTCAGGATGACAACAAAATCAGGCGGTCGTCTGCTGCGTTCAGGGTGACGAGAGGTTTGGGTCAGGTGCTTTGCAGCGTTTCCGAGGGACAGGTGAAGGGAGGCTAAACCGTGGTGGGGGAGTGCGTGGAGGTTCCGCATCAGGGGTGAAGCGATTAGTCTGAATGTATCCAGAAGAAGACAGGAACCCCCAAGCATGGAATTTCACGTATCGCGGGCTGCACGAGAGAAGTATGGCGTTGCGGAGCTTCTTTTCAGCTACTCCGGGAATGTGGTGTTTGCCGATATCGCGGCGAGCCGGAGGTTGGCCAAGCAGATCAATGACGTGCGTGAGGCTGCGGGCGATGGGGGCACGGTGCATGCGGGTGCGCTGTTTGCGATGGGGCTTATCGACGAGTTGAGCCATGCGATGGTGACGAAGTACCGGGCGGAGGTGGATCCGGAGGTGCTGGGCGGGGCGCTGCGATGGTTCGCGGCGAATGCGGAGCCATCGGAGGTTCAGGAGCTGCTGCTGCGGTTTACGGAGCGGTTTCCGAATGTAGGGGTGTATCGGGGGGAGCAGACGGCGGCCGAGTGGATGACGGCGGCGATGGATGGGATGGAGAACAGGGAGGCGGCGACGGAGGAGTTGCTGCTGCTGTGGCTGGCAAATATCAACCCGGCGTTTGTGCCGTTTCGCGAGCTGTTCGACGACGGGGAGCTGAAGGCCGGGACGATCTACAGCAATGTGATCGCGGACTTTGGGGAGTACATCCGGACGCGGCCGCCGTTTGGCCCGGAGGGGTCGCTGCTCGATGTACTGCGGGCGCCGATGCTGGCGTCGCCGGACTCGCTGATGGGGCAGCTGGCGTATATCCGGGAGAACTGGGTGGAGCATCTGGGAGACGAGCTGCGGCGGATTCTGCTGGCGACGGATGTGCTGAACGAGGAGGAGATCGCGATCTGGATGCGGTTCAATCCGATGGGATCGCGGCAGGGGCAGGGGGGGCGGCATGGCGGGGGCGGATGCCGAGATGAAGGATTTGAGGGGGATGAGTTTGTCGGGTTTGGGGTAGGTGGGAGAGGTCGCGGACTGCAGCAGACGCCGCCGCTGAACGAGTATGAGGCGTTCAGTCCCGACCAGGCGTGGATGCCGACGGTGGTGCTGATGGCGAAGAGCACCTATGTGTGGCTGGAGCAGCTGTCGCAGAAGTACGGGCGGCACATCCACAGGCTTGACCAGATACCGGATGAGGAGATGGACCTGCTGGCGAGCCGGGGGATCAATGGTCTGTGGCTGATCGGGCTGTGGGAGAGGAGTGTGGCGTCCCAGACGATCAAGCGGCTGCGCGGGCAGCATGATGCGGTGGCGTCGGCTTACTCGCTGAAGGACTACCGGATCGCGGACGACCTGGGGGGGACGGCGGCGTACGAGGTGCTGCGGAGCCGGGCGGGGGCGGCGGGGATCCGGCTCGCGAGCGACATGGTGCCGAACCACATGGGGATCGATTCGACGTGGGTAACGGAGCATCCGGACTGGTTCGTGTCGCGGCCGGAGAGTCCGTTTCCGAGCTATACGTTCAACGGTCCGGACCTTTCGACGGAGAGCCGGTTCGAGATCAAGATTGAGGATCACTACTACGACCAGACGGATGCGGCGGTGGCGTTCCGGCTGCGCGAACGGAGCTCGGGGTGGACGCAGTACGTTTACCACGGCAACGACGGGACGACGTTTGCGTGGAATGATACGGCGCAGCTGGACTACTCGAAGGCGTTTGTGCGCGAGCAGGTGATCCAGGCGATTTTGAGTGTGGCGCGGCTGTTCCCGATTATTCGCTTTGACGCGGCGATGGTGCTGGCGAAGAAGCATGTGCAGCGGCTGTGGTTTCCGCTGCCGGGGGCGGGCGGATCGATTCCATCGCGGGCCGAGAACGCGATGTCGCAGGAGGAGTTCGACGCTCTGATGCCGAACGAGTTCTGGCGCGAGGTGGTGGACCGGGTGGCGGCGGAGGTGCCGGGAACGCTGCTGCTGGCGGAGGCGTTCTGGCTGCTCGAAGGGTACTTCGTGCGGACGCTGGGGATGCATCGCGTGTACAACTCCGCTTTCATGAACATGCTGCGGGACGAGGAGAACGCGAAGTACAGGTCGTACCTGAAGAAGACGATCGAGTTCGATCCGGACATTCTGAAGCGGTATGTGAACTTCATGAGCAATCCGGATGAGCGGACAGCGATCGATCAGTTCGGGACCGGCGACAAGTACTTCGGGGTGAGCACGCTACTGGCGACGCTGCCGGGGCTGCCGATGTTTGGGCACGGGCAGATCGAGGGGTACACGGAAAAGTACGGCATGGAGTACAAGCAGGCGCGGATGCAGGAGTTCCCGAACGAGGAGCTGGTGGGCCGGCACCAGAGGGAGATTGCGCCGCTGCTGAAGCATCGGTGGATGTTCGCGGAGAGCGACAGCTTTGTGCTGTACGACTTCTGGGCGGAGGGCGGGGGCGTTGACGAGAACGTGTTTGCGTACTCGAACCTGTCGTGGGGCGAGCGGTCGCTGGTGCTCTACAACAATGTTTACGGGAGCACGCGGGGGACGATCCACGTGTCGGCGGCGTCGATGGATAAGTCGACGGGAACGCTGCGGCAGCGGAGGCTGCTGGAGGCGATGCAGCTTCCGGACGATGATGCGGCGCTGATTGCGTACCGGGATATGACGAGCGGGCTCGAGTACCTGAGGCGTGCCGGAGGTTTGCGGGATGAGGGGTTTACGACCGACCTGCGCGGGTATCAGTATGTCGTGCTGCAGCAGTGGAGGGAGATGCGCGCGAGTGCGGAGGAGCCGTGGGACCAGCTGTGCGACGCGCTGAATGGGGCGGGTGTGTATCACCTGGAAGAGGCGCTGTTGAAGCTGCGGCTGCGGCCAGTGCACGATGCTCTGCGGCAGATGCTGAGCGCCGAGGTGATCGCGGATGTGATGGCGGCGGCGGGTGAGGCGCCAGGCAATCCGAAACTTGAGGCGGGCGGGGTCGGGACGAAGGCGGCGGAGGCGAAGAGGGTCGGAAAGAGGGGCTCGAAGGCCGCGAAGGCGGAGATCGGCATGAATCCGACGGATCCGATCAGTCCGATGGATTCGAGGGTGGCAAAGGTGCTGAGCCGGGCTGAGGCGTTTTTTGAGCGGGTCGGCGAGGATCGGCGGAGGCTGGAAGGAGGCAGCGGAAGATCAGCATCTGCAGCTTTGCCTGCGGCCGAGACCGGGCGGACGGCGCGACTGCGGAGCGGCGTGGAGGCGATGCTGCAGCTGCCTGGTCTGCAGAGTGCGTCGCCGGTGTGGCCGGATGCCGCCTCAGCGATCTTGCCGGGCAAGGCTTCGGGCGAGCTGGCGATGGCGACGTGGGCGACGCTTCTGGCGTGGAGTGTTCTGCGTCAACTTGGGCCGAGTGATAGTGCGGGTTCCGGTGGGGAGGGCGCGGACGAGGCAGTGCGGAGGTTCGACCATCTGCAGCTGCGGTCGGGGCTGGCGGAGATCTTCTCCGGCATGGGCGTGAGGGGGGATGATGCGTGGCGGGCGGCGGCGCGGGTACGGATCCTGCTGGTGGAGGAGGGTGCTGTGGGGTTGCTGCCGGGGGGCTCGGAGGAGTTCTGGCGGGATGGGGATGTGCGCTGGATGGCGGGGGTGAACGAGTCGGAGGGTCGGGTCTACTTCAACCGGGAGGCGTTTGAGGAGCTGCTGTGGTGGATGGAGATCCCGGCATTGATGGCGGCGGCGGAGACGGTGCCGATGACGACGGCGGCAATCGCGGAGGTGAAGGGGCGCTTTGGGGCGGCGAAGGATGCGGCGGCGGCGGCGGGGTATGCGGTGAAGCGGTACGTGGCTTCGGAGGGCCAGACTGCTCCGGCTTCGCGGCCTGCTCAGAGGCGTGGATCGGTTGGCGGCGCGGCCGCATTGATCGGAGGCGCGGCCGGGTTCGTCGGTGGGGTGGTCGGGATCATCGAAGGCGCGACTGAGATGATTGGGGGCGCGGCTGGGACTATTGGCAAGGCCAAGACTCCGGTAAAGGCGAAGAAGCCGGGGGCGGCAGCGGTGGGGAAGACTGACGAGAAGAGGCCGCCAAAGAAGAAGGCGTCGCCGCGCAAGCGGACGGTTCCACCGGCGGGCTCCTGAGGTCCTGCTATAGCGTCCGCCGTTGCTGGTTGTAGCAGAGAGGGCAGAGCGACCGTGCTGAGAGAGCTACTTCGGCGTGGGGCGTCCTTCCGGGGGCAAACACTCTACTGCATGGAGTCACGAAGCGTGACCATAACAATAGTTTTCGGGCGGTCGCTCGGTGTGGTCAGGATGATGAGGTTGGAGCGGCTCACTTAGAGCAGGTCAGGGTTGGGGGATGGGGACTTCGCGGGCCTGGGAGGGTCGGAAGGGGCGATGGGGCAGGAGGCGGAGTTCCAGGCGGGCGCCGCGGCGGACGTTGTAGACGAGGGCGGGGCGGAAGACGGCGAGGCAGGTTCCACCCGGGCGGCGGACGCTGGGGTAGATGATGCCGTTAGAGCGGCGGGTGAGCAAGCGGTCGGCGAGGTGCTGGGGGCGGAGGTAGCAGCGGGGGATGGGGTCTGGGCGGAGGTATCGGGCGAAGGGGCTTTCCTGCCGATGGGCCGGGGAGATGAGGGGTTCCGCGGCGGACCCTCCCCGCTCCGAGGAGGCTTGGAGGGAGGGTGCGGGCGAGGTGGGGGTGCGGCCCGGAGATTCGGGGGTGGCCCAGCCCACGTCCTCAAGGGCCGGACGTGGGGCACCCGGGTCGATGGGGATGCGAGGGTCTGGGATGCGAAGGTCGTGGAAGGGGCTGGTGATGTCGGCGAGGTAGTCGTCGGAGGTGGAGATCTCTTCGTGGGGCCACTCGATCTCTTCGAGGGCGCGGAGCTTGTGGAAGGCGATCTCGGCAACGGAGGTTTGGCGATCGAGGGAGGCGTACCAGGCACCGCGGGTGGGCGAGTTGAAGCGGCCGCCGGCGGGGGAGGCGTGGGTGAAGGCGGCGTTGACGATGTGGGCGTAGCGGATGCCGTAGACGAGTTCGTGGATGCCGATGCCGGGGAGTAGGCCTTCTTCGCCGAGGAAGCGGTCGTTGGTGGCGTCGTCGAGCTCGAGCAGGCTGGTGAGGGTGGCGGGATTGGGGGTGAGGCGGGAGAGGACG